>ERZ1034419.64-NODE-64-length-25497-cov-86.895802_pt1 | contig 25497 bp, 15 predicted proteins | sample MGYA00520531_ERZ1034419 | MGnify/ENA primary metagenome ERZ1034419 (study PRJEB33736, sample SAMEA104288485) | Azolla nilotica | place: Sudan | collected 1982 | study: EMG produced TPA metagenomics assembly of the PRJEB19522 data set (Is there foul play in the leaf... | reverse complement strand
TTATTGGAGTATTTCTATTCAAAAATTATTTAAACAGAATAAAATCTTTTTTAATATGTAATTATTAACATTAGACAATCTCCTTAGTCTATACTTCCACTATAGGTAGATATTCCATATATCAAAAGAGTTACCCACATTCGTTAATCAAAATTACTAAAATAATGGCTATTCAACACTGTTAGATGATGCCCCCTGACCCTGGTGAAATTGAAGTTCAAATGCAACTATAAGTCGTTGTCACAGAAGGATAGCCGTATATCGGCGGCGATTGAAGCGGTAAAAGTAGGGTAGGGCAGCCAGGCATAAATCCGTGGCTTGGTGTTAGTTATGCCATCAGGAAACCTGAAAGTTGGGCTTGGGGGAACTTGAGGAGGAAAAGGTAGTTAAGTAGGAGGGGATTCGCCAACCCATAGGTGGAGGGAAATCAGCGTTTGAGATGATTGCTTCCTGAGAAGAGGGGTATTTGGGAGTGTTGGAGGGCCACACAGCGGCTTCACGAATGGATGAAACCATCAAGTGGACTTATCTTAAGGGTGATGAGATTGCTAGATTGCTGGGACATGAGGGAATAGAAGTAAGTGTGATAGTGGTAGACCAGTTGTTCAAGAAACACAACTTTCCTAAATCAAATCCAAAGCAGTGAAGACACTAGCAACAGGAGAGAGTTAATATCCCAATGAGCAATTTGAGGCCTTGACCAGCCCCAGCAGTCTGATCAAGGCCCAGGTAATCCGGTCATGAGTATGGACACCAACTCGATTCTGCTCTTATGTAATGGGCGCGGTACAATAGCTGTCTCTATTACATCTTTAAACAGGACTTACAGGCGTTAGTTAATGAACTTGCCCATCGAAATTCCCATCCCTGATGATCTGCCCTACACCTGCAAGTACAATCCAATTGCGCATCCTTATATTTCTCCCCTGTGTGTCAGGGGCTGATCTTTGAGAGTGTCCAGACTCTAAAAGTCCTAATGGTAACGGCAACCACCCAAACTCGATTCAAACTCTTGACGACTATTCTCTATAACACCTATCAAACCTGGCCAAAAGGTGGCTCTCTTGACTTCAAATCAAATCTAAAGATTGTTGTTGATAAATTCTTACCGCAATTGAATTACACCCCTAAACCACCAGAATTACAGGTTATTTAATCCACTTTCCTTACAGTATTGTGTTCGTGATTGGTTCTTGATTTTATCAATCGTTAATACTCTGGACTTCTGTACGGTTGACTTGGACAATAATTCGTTTTCGTACTTCATCAGCTATCAATATTAACGGGGGACAAATTAATAACATCAGCCAATAGGATAGTTTTAAAGGTGCAGTCGAGAAGATTTTCTGTAGGGTAGGAGAGTAAATAATTGAGAGAATGATAAACCATTCCACAACAACTCCTATCCAAATGAGGTGGTTATTAAAAAACCCCAACTGGAAAATTGAAACCCGTTCGGAACGACAAGCAAAAATGTTACCATCTTGACAAATCACTATTATGGCTAAGGTCATTGTTGTCGCTTGATTATAAATAGCCATTGTGACAGCATCGGCTGAGTGAGATAGAATACTGGGGCTGAGAGCTTGTAATTGGGTAATATTATAGCCCCACGTCCACCAAACTAAGAAAAATCCTGCCATACCTACCAAACCTTCCAACAGTCCTAAAAAGCAGTAAGCACGTAGGAGTAAGGTTAAATCTAAGAGAGGTTGGGATTTTCTTCGTGGTGGTAACTCCATTGAACCAGCTTCCGGTTTCTCTGCTCCTAATGCCAATGCAGGGATCATATCTGTACCCAAGTCAATGGCTAAGATTTGGAGGATTGCTAGAGCCGGAGGTATTTTTAGAAACACCATTGCTAGGAATGGTAAAAACTCTGCCATGTTAGAGGCGAGAATATAAGTCATAAACTTACGGATATTCTGATATACTGCCCTACCCTGTTCAATTGCAGTAACGATAGTGGCGAAGTTATCATCTATAAGAACAATATCGGCAGCTTCACGAACAACATCTGTACCGCTAATTCCCATTGCAATACCGATATTAGCAGCTCGTAAGGCGGGAGCATCGTTTACACCATCACCAGTGACAGCGACGACATGACCAAGGGTTTTATATGCCTCGACTAACCTTAGTTTCTGTTCTGGGATCACCCTGGCAAATACTAACCCAGTTTTCTGTTTGTGGAGTATTTGCCGCAATTGAGTATCAGAAAGATGTCCTAATTGTTCTCCTGTGATAATTCTAGCTTTGCCGTTGACTAAACCAATTTGTTGAGCGATCGCAGCTGCTGTTAAGCCATAATCACCTGTAATCATCGTCACTTGAATACCTGCACGATGGCAAAGAGCAATTGCATCTGTAACTTCTTGTCGTGGTGGGTCAATCATTGCCACCAATCCTAAGAAAGTTAAATCCTGTTCCAACAAATTATTATTAAGCTCGTTTAATTCACCTCCACCTTGACTTGTTGCTACTCCCAGTACACGATAACCTTGACTAGCCAGTTGATCATTAGCCACCAGAATTTCTTCTCGCTGGGTTTGCGTGAGTTCCAGCTTCTCACCTGAATGCAATAAATACCGCGAATGTTTCAACACATCTAAAGTTGCACCCTTGGTAAAAATCAGATACTCAGAATTTGCAGTATTATCCAACTCCAAATGTCCTTCTAGCAAAACTGTCATCATGCGACGGTGGGAATCAAAAGGTATTTCCCGAATTCTTGGTGCTTGTTGTTGCAACTCCTCCAATTTCAGTCCAGCCTTAATTGCTGCTACTAATAATGCTGTCTCCGTAGGATCACCCAATGCCAGCCATTGATTGGAATTGGGGGGATGATCCAACCGCGCATTTGAACAAAGTGCAGCACCTGCCAACATTAACCGCACCTGAGATTGATATTTAGGAGACGCGATTTCCACTTCTCCCTTCGGTTCATAACCTACTCCAGTGACGCTAACCTGAGTATTGGGAATCCACAACTGGCGGACAGTTATTTCGTTTCTAGTCAAAGTCCCAGTTTTGTCGGTGCAAATAACAGTTGTCGCACTCAGAGTTTCCACTGCAGACAGACGACGCACCAAAGCGTTTTGGTTAGCCATGCGCTTCACACTAATTGCTAAGGCTAAACTCACAGTGGGTAATAAGCCTTCTGGGACAAATGCTACAATAATTCCAATGGCAAAAACGAAACTCTCTTTCAGCTGCATTCCTCCGAGCAACTTAGTTAATAAAAATATCACTACACCCATACTCAAAGCAATGATTGTAATGATGTAAACTACTCTGGAAATTTGCACTTCTAAAGTGCTAGCTTCCCGCCTTACATGGGCTGTGAGATGGGCTACCTGACCGAATTCTGTATGTGTACCTGTTGCATATACCACCGCTAGTGCATGACCAGCTGTAACTGTAGAACCTGCAAACACTAAGTTACTGGCTTCAGAAGCATGGATGTTTTCCGTCTTGACAGCTTCGTAAACACGTGGAACTGGTACAGATTCCCCTGTGAGTACGGAGACGTCTACATATAAAGACTGACTATAAATAAGTCTGGCATCAGCAGGAATTCTGTCACCCTCTTCTAACTGTATCACATCTCCGCTAACTAACTCACGGACAGGAATTACAGATAATTTCCCATCACGATAAACTTTGACTTGGGAAGGTAAGATTTTTTTTAAGGCAACTAAAGCTTTTTCAGCTTGAAACTCCTGCCAAAAACTAAAAATAGCGTTAATCCAAATCACTGCCCAAATTGCCCAACCTAATTCTGGTGTTCGGGAAACAAACGCTAAAATTCCGGCTACCCACAACAGCAACGCCATAAAATGTGTCAACTGGTCGGTGAAACGTAGGATTAAAGGTCGTGTCTTTGGTTCGGGGAGTTCGTTATAACCAGATTGTTTTAATCTTAAAGTGGCTTCTAGCTCGCTGATACCTTGGGGAGTAGTTGTTAAAGCTCTGTATACCTCTTGAGGTGTCAGCGTCCAAATATGAAGATTTGAATTCATCTTAAACAGAAGTTTCCTATTTATTGTTTGTTACTATCCTATGTAGAGGCGATTTCACTTTGTATATCCTTGTGCTTTCAGCAGGGGATAATTATTAGATTTATTGCACAATTATTTCTTTGGAAATATATAGAGCCTTATATCTTATATATTTTCGGTGTTTTTTGTGATCTTTAACTCAAATGTAAGCTTCTAAATTTAACTTCTGGTCTGCAAGTGATCAATAGACCTCTTGTAGTTTCTTAATAAAGCTAGTAGCTGCCGTTATTTGGTGTTGCTAGCCCTTGGTAATTATTTCGCCTCTTTCTCTTATCTCTCTTTTTCTAAAATTCATAAATGCAAGAATCTAACATTTGCAGAGGCTTACTATCTCAAAGATAGTTATCGCATCTTATATGTCATGATTCGGTTTTAATGTATTGACCTTCCATATATTCAGTATACTAATTAAGGTGCAGCCATGTCAGCTATCTTAGTATTGATTATTATTTTTATAATACTTATATTAAGTATTTATTTTAGAAATAGTTAGATTAGTTGATACTAGCGTGGTTTCATCTTAATTATAAGAGAAGTATCATAGATGTATCGATCTAACAATGTAGATATAGGAAAAATTATGATTACTTTCATAGACCCTCAGGAAAAACAGATAGTAAATAATGCAACACGATATTTAACGATATTTAAATGAAATTGTTCAAGTTTTGGACAAATACGCAGAAAATCAAACGACTAATTCTAATGCCGTTGTGAACAGAATATTAAAGGAATATTAACTGAATTGGGATACATATAAGCGAAATAGGATACATCTAATAATAATGATTGCCAGTTCAACAGTAGTTTAGCTAAAAATAATTTATTACCTAAGTTGTTGCTATGGTTATAACAAGAGTCTGATGTAAGATGGATTTTCTGTATCTAAATGACTTTTCTCACACAACCGTTATTCATTAGTTAACAAAGGGGTTTATTGTTGTACTAACCACTTTATCTTTTACGTAAATACTGTCTTGTCGGAGAAAATTCAATTGAATCGGATAATTACACTATTTAATCAATCTGGTGGTGTAGGTAAATCGAGTTTAGCCATGAATCTCGCTTACCATTTACAAGAGCTTAAAAACAAAGTACTATTAATAGATATGGACCCTCAGGGTTCATTGACTACTTTCATGGGTTTAGACTCCACGTCACTAAAGCAGACTATTTATGATGCAATTTTGCATTCTTTACCTCTGCCTATTCACCCTAAAATTCATGGTATTGATTTAGTTCCTGCCAATATAAACTTGAGTGCTGCTGAATTAGAATTGGTAATGGCAGATATGCGGGATATCCGACTCAGGGAAGCTTTAGAGCCAGTAATTAACCAATACGATTTCATACTTATAGACTGTCCACCTAGTTTGGGACTTTTAAGTTACATTAGTTTAGTAGCAGCAACTCATGTCCTTGTTCCAACTCAAACTCAGTACAAAGCATTTTGTGGTACTGAATTATTGTTGAGTACGGTAGCACGGGTGAGATCGCGTCCTAACCGGAAGCTGGTGATCGCTGGGTTTATCCCTACTATGTACGATGGTCGGAATATTCAAGATGCTCGTACGTTAGAAGCAATACACCAACAATTAGCGAAAGTAGGTGTTGTTTATCCAGCAATACCTCGTTCTACCGCCTTTGCTGACGCATCGGAAGATCATGTACCTCTGGCTGTATATAATCGAAAAAATCCTGCTGTACCTATACTCAAACAAATTGCTAGAAGCTTGGAGAAACTGTCATGAGTAGCAGGCGTGATCACCCTTATCAACAAATGAAGACTTTAGATATTTTGTTTGGGGAATCTCAACCAGTAGCAGAAATAGTTTCTATTGAAGCAATTTGTCTACCACCACAACAGCCAAGGTATTACTTTGATGCCCAAGCTATGGAAGAATTAGTAGAATCAGTGCGACAGCACGGAATTCTACAACCACTTCTGGTGCGTCTCCTCCCAGAAAACAAGTATGAGCTGGTAGCTGGCGAAAGACGCTATCGAGCAGCGAAAGAGGTTAATCTGAGTGAAGTGCCAGTTATTATTCGAGAACTCAGCGATGAAGAAGCTATGCAGCTTTCTCTGATTGAGAACCTCTGTCGTGAAGATTTGAACCCAGTAGAAGAAACAGAGGGAATTTTACAACTTTTGGTATTCCGTTTGGGAGGTAATGTTGACGATATAACTCCCTTACTTTATAAAATGAAGAATGCGGCAGATAAAAATGATAAATATAGACATAACGTTATGCCTAACCCAGAGGCCCAATTAGTTGAAGAAACTTTCACTAGTTTGGGTCTAATGACATGGGAATCGTTTGTGAAAAATCGTTTACCTTTACTAAACCTTCCTAAGGATGTCTTAGTAGAGTTACGTCAGGGAAAGATTGCCTATACAAAAGCCAAAGTAATTGCCCGCCTCAAAGATGAAACTGCACGTCAAGAACTATTAAAAGCTGCCATCAGTGAAAATCTTTCTTTAACTCAAATTCAATCGCGGCTAAAAGCTCAACTTCCAACATCTGATACTAACGAACGAAAACAGCATTTAGAGGGAACAATCCGCCGAGTTAAAAAGATACGAATTTGGGAAGACCAGCACAAGTGGAATCAGCTAGAAGCACTCCTGGCTCAAATTGAAGAGCTTCTTGCTCAAGAGTGAAGTTTCATCCCAATGGCCATTCTTTTACAGGATGACAACAGATATTTTTTGCAATAGTTAATAACCAGACAATAAAAAATTAGGTAAAGTCGATGCTAGCTATTACCTCATACACATCTCTGTTAAATTTCAGCGTGCAAGTTTCCCAAACCAACTTCCAGTGTTCCTAAAGTTGGCTTCTGCTCATGTGCAGGTAGTAATTTTGCTAATTATACAAAGTTAGGCTTTAATCATTTTTGAATGTTTGGTTATTTTCTTTGCTCTGCATGGGCTTGAGACTTGTTTATACCTTGAAAATGTTTAAGTCCTGTTAGCTCAACTGGATTATCTTATGAATATTATTTATATAAAGGTACAATTATATTGTTATATAAAAATATAGACTTAAGTAAAATTGCATTTACCACTGCTCAGTCATAATCTTACAGACACATGAAATCATAGATCTTATTTATGCTTACACAATTACAAATTAAATGTAGTCGTAAAACCTTCTATGAATCTCAAAAAATTGTTGTACAGTGAAAAGGGATTACTTTCTTACGCTTAGTTGATTAGTATAAGATAACTACAACTTATTAAGGATACAAGAAGCTTAGTTGTTGGAGTTTCCTATATGTTTAATAAGGCTATATCTAGAATGCTAAAATTAGAGGCATTCACTAATCTTTATACCTTAGTAATTACTACAAATGTGGTAATGGTTGTAGATATCATCATCAACCACACTCCCCTAAATTTCTTAATATTTGGCTTAACAACATTAGGGACAATAGTAATTATTTGGTGGTGTGATTCAGACAGGCTGCTAAATTTGTGTAAAAGGCTAAATCAACACAAAATATAATTGCCTTCACCAGATAAAGTAATCTCTCTACTCTCAATTTACAAGCGAAATTGACCATTAATCAAGATAGAAAGTGTAGTAGCTTGATTATTTACTACCCACTTGCTTCTACTTTCTCCTGCTTGATGCACACGCCACTTAATTTCTAGTGCTGTAATTGAATGTTAATCATTATCTAGATTGAATGTTAATCATTATCTAGAGTGATGAAGTATCCTATAAATCAACCTCGAAGATCAGTACCTTTGGTGACAACGCTGCCAAAAATAACATTAGACTGCATCACTCACCTCGAAGTTAGGAACTAAAATTTGCCCCGCATAACCTGCATTTTTGTATTGCTTGAGGACTTGAGGAGCAATGATTTTTTCTTCACCTAAGGCTACCAATGCTACACAAACACCCCCAAAACCTGCACCTGTTAGCTTTGCACCAAATACGCCTGGGGTTTTTTGTAAGACTTCTACTAATGTATCCAATGCTGGTACAGAAACTTCATAATCATCCCGCAAACTTGTATGAGATGCGTTCATCAACTCACCAAAACGCTCAGGTGTTACTCCCTGCAAAACTTCTAAAACTCGGTTATTTTCTGTCACCACATGACGAGCGCGATGGTTTAATGGCTCTGGTAATATTTCTGTTAAACTAGCAACAGTAATATCTCTTAATGCCTTAACTGCTAATAATTGCCTCGCCTCCTGACACTCAGCCCACCGTTGATTATATCCACTAGTTGCTAAGGTACGGGGTACACCGCTATCTATAACTAAAATCGTTGTGTTGTTGGGAAAGGGTAGTACGTGCCGTTCTAGAGTACGAGTGTCTAAAAACAAAATATGCTGAGTATCGGCAAGGCTAGAAGCCATTTGATCCATGATGCCGCATTGTACACCCACATAGTGTATTTCTGCTTGTTGGGCAAGTTGAGCAATTTCCACATTATCAATTGGTAAATCTAAGAGTTGACGAATTGCCCTGAGTGTTGCTACTTCTAACGCTGCACTACTAGATAAACCAGCACCTATAGGTACTGATGATTGTACATATACATTTAATGAGGGAATGGTATATCCTGCTTGTTTTAAGACTTCAATACAACCAAAAATATAACTGGCAAATCCAGAAGGTGTATGATGAATATCTAAAATAGTGACACGTTCTTGCAGATTTCTTGAGTAAAATTGATGTTGTCCGTCATCACTAAAACCAAGCTTTACCGTTGTCTGTTGCGGAATCGCAGTTGGTAAGACAAAACCATCGTTATAGTCAGTATGCTCACCCAGTAAGTTAACTCTTCCTGATGCACTGGCTTGAGTTTCAGGTAGTTGATTGAATATTTGTTGGAAAGTCATAATTGCTAGTCAATGTCTTAGTCATTTTTCCAAAGATACAGGATGTAATTTTCCTTGTACCTCCACACTAGAAAAGTTTCACACTAGAAAAGTTTGTATCAAAAGTGAGATCTTCTAATTTCCTATCTTTGAAAATGACAAAAGTATTTTTAACCTTCGTACCTGTTAAGCTAGGATTCGAGGGAATCTCTATATTTTCTGTTAAAAAGTCACTTATTATTGGATTAGCTATAATCTCTCTCAGTAAATAACCTATAACTCTTTCCTGATGGTGTTTGCAGATCAACTGAGGGAAGCCGAGCTATTAATAGACTCGAGTTAAAGCATAATAAACTACATAGAATAGAGAGTCATTTCCCGTTGAGTCCTTCCCAGTTGAGATGCTCATGGTGCCTTAGTTCCTAATAAAGGTAAACACCCCTCTTAGCAGTTACCAATATCAAAATCGGATATAAACTTCTCGATCACAACATTTCTGTACCCGCGCCCACTAACTAATATTCTGTCCATGTAGATTGGGGGATTTATAGTACTTCTGTCATTACTAAACTGGCTTATTATTAGATTTGACGATATTTCTCTAACTCAGTAGGTAATAATACCTGCCTATGTTGTTGTACAGAGTGGGATATGGGTTATTCTTGTGAAGTTGAGTTATTGCTAACATTGCTAATAACTATACCTCCATCTGTTGTCTCACGGAAGAAAACCTCATAATCATTACAGACATATATCCTCACAGACATATATCCTCAATCTCAGTTTAAGGATAGTTTTTCCTATGAATCCTAGTTTCATCGAGATTTCTTCGCTGAATTTTCTATTCCCCAATGACTACGGATAGACTTAGCAAGTATTTTAGTATTATCCTCAATATCACTGATTAATTCTGAGATAGCTGTAATCTCATTCGATTTAGAGTCTACTTTGACCTATCCTAACACTAATTTATTTGTAGTTACCCATGCACTACTTTAACCATGAAAGCCATATAAAATTTTTCCATAAATTGCCACAACTTCACCTTCTGTCCTGATATGTAGTGTTTTTATCCAGACTGAAATTACTGCGTATTTAATTGTGCAAATACTCGCACAAATATATCCTCTGAGGGTATCCTGTTTGGTAGCTCTAAAAATGTTTTTAACCACTCATATTTTGTGCATCCATACAGTTCAATTGTACCCAACTATCTGTGGATTCAGATTATTGCACAGATGGCTATCGCTTTATACAATATATTTGTGGATCTGATATCGTAGCAAAATTGTGATTTTGGGCTTGAGTTTCACGCTTCCCTTAGGCAATATTGCTACTTTTACAATGACTTTACCATCAAAGCCTCATTGCTCAACCTTATACAATCAGTGATCCCTGCCTTCATCTCTCTTAGTAGTAATGTACTGTATTTAAGAGTTGGCGCATTTTTTAATGCGATTAGACCATCATTCATCTATACATTGGGCATTTTCAATTGAAAAGTCCAGCCTAACCTAATTTCTCAGAATTGGATTATCAAGTAAAAGAACTTATGTACTTACTTCATAATAAGATAGCCGCTATTGACTGTAAATAGCTGCTATTAGCTGAATGCAAAAGTTATAGATTTCCGCATCACTATTAGTTACAATGGTGATATTATCCGACAATATCTGATCCTATGTATAAAGGTAAGAAGTTTAGCAAAGTTATAGATTTCCGCATCACTATTAGTTACAATGGTGATATTATCCGACAATATCTGATCCTATGTATAAAGGTAAGAAGTTTAGCATTGTTACCCCAATAGGGATTTATAACCTCGTCACAGAGTTAGCCAAAAAAGAAAGCCGCACAGTTTCTCAAATGGCAACACTTTTAATTAAAGATGGTTTACTAAGTCGTGGTTTGGAGATCCCAGAGGATGAGCAGTGATGGCTATTAACTTTGGCCTAGTACACAAGTATTCTTATTTAGAATCTACGTACTACCGATTTCCTTAAACTACTACATCTTCAATCCTTAGGGAACACTTGAGATAAACATAATTATTTTCATGTCACCTTACTAATTTTTTGGTCAGGTGATATATAGCTGTCTTTTTCTATTAAAAAAAATACTTTGAAAGTAAAGCTATATCTATATCTATCCTTGAAGGTAGAAAATAAATGATTTTATTATTCTTGTAACTTAAATAAGTTACTATCTATTTTTATTAAAAATCACTTATTATGAAAAAGAAGTATAGCTATAGTTCGTCTTTTCTAATTCTAAGTTATGAAAAAGAAGTATAGCTATAGTTCGTCTTTTCTAAGTATTGATGAAAAAAATATACGTAAGAAAAGAATGCCTCCCTGTACTCAACTTGTTGTTACCAAGTTGTTTTGCAGTCCGAGAAGACACTCCCCAAAAATTATTCAAATTTCTTTGTAATTTAATGATATCAGTTCCGATGAACAGTAGCAACGGGTTATAGAGAAATTTGATTAAAACCTTGGTGAATCTTCAGGGGGGTAAAACCTAAATTATCTACCACATAAGGATTTCACAATGGTATACCTTCTGGAAGGAAATGAAACAATTGATTGCTCCGTTATGTCAGGAACGATCACTTCCTTTGATATTCGTAATTTCATAGACCAGCTAGAATCAGCCAAAGAGAAAAATAAATACATTTGCCCAGCCTGCGGTGGTCATAATCTAAGCATCAACCCAAGTAATGGCAAATACAGTTGTTATAACAACTGCCTTCACCGAGATATTAGAGAAGCAATCAAGCCCTGGAGTGAGGTATTAGAAGAAAGAAAACTTGGTACTTACACACCGCAACTTAGGCTCAAGCCCATCAAGGCGAAAAAACTAGTAGCAGTACCCAAGATTTTAAATATCGATCCATCACAGTTAAGGATATGCAAACTTAATGCTAAAATCACCACACCACAGCCCTTTTCACCTGATTTAGTTCCCAAGTCTGTCGTCATCAGGTTATTAGATTTGGGAGCTACACCAGAGGAATTAAAAGAAATTACAGTAGTTGAATACGACTATGGGAATGGGCGAAAAGCTCACAGATTTTCTTGTCCCTGTGCCGCGGTACCAAAAAGCAGAATCAAAACATTCTCAGTCAGCCAAATTAACTCCATAACTAATAAAGTTGCCTGGAAGAAAGAAGGAAAATGGCCCGCTTACAGACAAGATGAGGTTATCCCCATTATCAAAGCTACAAATGGTATCCCAGTACTGCTAGCCCATGAAGGTGAAAAATGCGTCGAAGCCGGCCGATTACAAAACTTAGCCAGTATTACTTGGGTAGGCGGGAGTTCTGACAGTGACATACTCCATTCATTAACCGAAATCCAGCACAGTACGGGTAAAGATTTTTTACTAGCTTACTGCACTGATAATGATGAAACGGGCTGGAAGAAACAAGAGCGAATAAAAGAAATTTGCCACCAAGCTGGAGTAAATTTTGTTGCGATCGACTTGCTGAAAGTTCAACCCAGTCTGCAAGATAAAGGAGACATAGTAGATATTTTGGAAGAGGGCATGACAGGGGATGAATTAGTAGAACTACTACTAAAGGAAATCGAAAAAATTACCAGTAAGGAGCAACAACAATCAGCCCAAGACACATCAGATATAGTGGATTTGGGCGATGAGGAGCCAGACAGCACATTCCTACAAAAAGGCTTCAATACCCTTTACGGTGAGAAAAAATGGATCTGTGCCGATGGGAAGCTGTACTATTGGCATGGCAAAGGCTACAGATACTCTGCTGATGCAGTCGAGCGTCGGCGTATTACCAATTATTGTAATTCATATCCGGTGGTTAAGAAAAACGGTGACAAATATGTCATCACCTATCCCTATGCTAAGCCCAACAAAGTAAAAGAGTTGCTGGAATGGGTAAAGCTACGAGTGGAAATTGACCCCCAATTACTCAATCCACCAGGAGTTAACTGCACCAATGGCGTCTTAGCCATTGACTGGTCAGGCTCCATACCAGACCCTGTATTAGAAGAACACAACCCAGACTTGCACTTTTATACTTATGAGCCATTGGTGAAGTATAATCCTCTTGCTGACTCTAAGCATTGTGATCGCTTACTTGAATGTTTAGACTCTCCACAACAGCAAATCTTATTAAGGAACTTGGGAGCGAGTCTTGATTTAGCGGAAGTTCGCAAGCGTCGCGGACGAGAAACAAAGGTAATACTGGCTTGTGGCTTGGGTGCAAATGGTAAGGATTCAATTAGGCAGGTAGTATCTATCATCTACGGTCATCAAAATATTACTAGTTGCTCCTTGGCTGACTTTGTTGCTTATGATGAAGGGCGGAAATTTGCATTAGCCCCCCTAGTCAACAGCAGGGTAAATTGGGCATCAGAGAACCCACAGACCACACGAATCGATAAAATTCAATCGCTTAAGCTATTTGCTACTGGTAACATCTTACACTCTGAGCGTAAAGGCAAAGACCACATCGAGTATGAGCCCAGAGCTATAGGCATCTTTAACCTGAATGAAACCCCTCCATTGTACGGCACAATTCAAGCCACTATTGACCGCATTGCTGCCCTACTCTTCCGCAAAACATTTAAAATCAATCCTGACCTCAACAACCCCGATGAGTTACTAGCTGACCCCCGGTTCGCTTATGACTTAGATTTTGTGCGTGAGTGTGTTGCCCCAGCATTTTTAAATAAGATGATTGCTGGACTTCAGGCATTAATAATTAAGGGTATTGACTACAGCTGCACTTCTTCAGCATTAGAGGATATTCAAGCTGAAAACTCACACTTATTCCAATTTTGTAAGGATACAGGGCTAGGTTACAAAGAAGGTGGAGTCGTGACTGCATTTGATATCTGGCAACGTCTGGAAGATTGGTACATTGACAATGGTACTTTGTCCTTTGAGGAGTCCAGTAATGCCAAGGTAAAAGCAATTTGGCAGGAGCAGTCTAAACCTAGTGATAAAACAGTCAAGGCGATTAACCAAGCCCTAGCTCGAATTAAAGCATTATGGCCCAAAGCCAAATTAACCACCGTCCCTCACCCATCGGGTAAGCGTAAGTTACAAGCACTCCAAGGAATTAGTTTTGATATTATGCCAATGTCAATTACTGGCACAGTCATAGCAATAAATGAAAATTCCACACCAGATGCACACCAACCTCCATACCAAAAAGGCTATATAAATCAGGATTTCCACAGCAACCATACCAGTTATGAGGGATTGGATGAAAAAAATGATTCTGCTCTACAGAGCACTCAGAGTACAGATTTAAATCAAGAACTAAAGTCAGATATCGACTCAAAAGACCGAAGGGTTGATTGGGTTGATCAAGTTGATCAAGAGGATTGGAATGAGGAGCCAAAGTCAGATATCAATCCCAATGTTGATACAGAAAATAAAGTAGAGGCTCCTAAACTGGTGTGGTCACTGTGTAACGAAGTTACAGCAGGCGATACAGCCGATTCAACTGATGTGGAAACTGGTGTGCGAGAGAACCTTATTGCTATGGAAAAAGACTTATTGACAACAGAATCAGGTCAGCAGTCCAGTGATGATATAGCCCCAACTTCTTCTCTAAAGGAAGATAAGGTAGCATCACAGCAATCAGCCGAAGTTCAACCCCAAGAAAAGCCAAAGCCAAAGTCTTCCAAATCTGCTAAAGCCGTATTTGCAAATGAGGCGGAGAAAGTTATGGGCAATGTAGTACTGATTAAGGAATATGTTACCGATCAATCCTGGGACTTAATCGCCTTGCTTACAGAAGAATGGACTCAGGAATTTAAATCTGCTGTCTGGAAACAGTTAACTGCAGAAGAACACAAGGCCATTAGGGAACTCAAGGCCCGATTTGATACCTGATATGATATCACAACCTCAGAATTTCTGAGGTTGTGAGGTTGTGCAGTCGTTTTGTCAATTTTAGAATCTGAGTCGCTAATTTAACGTGCATAAGTTTACCAATAGCTGGTAGTTAAACCCTCTATGTCAGAGTGGTTAAAAACCAGCACGTACGAACATAAGAAGATAATAAAGATTTCTAGCTAAAAAGTCCCGCTAAGTTGTCAAAGCACAACAAAAACTCCACATATTTTTGGGTAAAACAGAACTAAGAGTATAGATCGAGCGTACTAATATATGGTCATAAGAAAAGAAGTTTTCATGCATATATGTTTTCATTTCTTAGTAGTTTTGTAGTTTTACTGAAAAGCTACTGAAATTAAACATAATGTTTATTAAAACGTTTAAGTAATGTGGTATTAGCAATTTCTTAATCGTAATGTCAAATTTTGGTAGAGAAAGCAATTGGAGAGCCAATCCTGCGTGTTGTACCTTCTATCTATTTGTTGCAAGCTTTCTTTATATTTAAAGCAGTTGTTTTCTTGTTGGGTTATCCGGCCTTAAACGATTACATAATACCTTAATTTCTCCAACTTATCGTTATCTAATTGCGCCGGTCTATAGTCTGAAATATAATCAATATCAGTTTTTATTAGGACATAAGGTGTGTTTCCCGTCCCCTAACCCCGAAAACCAAAAACCTGAAATCCTGAAATATGGATAGTGGTATTTGTCACTGCCACCAACCTATTCTTTTACCGTTAGATCACGTACTTCCTCATCAATCCTTAGACTCTTATCGTGGAAAATTTCTCCCTATCATCCCCCCTGAATGTAAATTATCTGATAAATACTTCCTAGTTACACTATAGGTGACTCCGAACACATAGACTATCTCATAGTCTAGCGGACAATGGGCAATAAGTATATAGAAAAATCTACACATACCATTCTACAGTTAAATATTGAGCTGCTCAATAGTTTGGCGGAGAATTCTACTAGAATGTTGTAACTCTTGTAATTCAGTTTGATTCAACGAGAGATTCAAAACTCTTGTAACGCCCTGACGGTTAACTACTGCAGGTAAACTCAAACACACATCTTGAATACCATGAATATTATTAATAAAGCTGCTGATAGTTAAAACTCGGCTCTGATTACGTAAAATTGATTGTGTAATTCGGGCTACTGCCAAACCAATGGCATAGGAAGTTGCTCCTTTACACCGGATAATCTCGTAGGCAGCATTCTTCACTTGTGTGAAAATTTCTTGTAATTGGGAATCTATCTGTTTACCTTCTTCCAACTTTTTATCTAGAAGGTGCATTCCAGATATATTTACCTTGCTCCAAACAGGAACTTCACTATCACCGTGTTCACCAATAATATAAGCGTGTAAACTACGCACATCAAGTTGTAACTTTTGGGATAACAAATAGCGAAAACGTGCAGTATCTAAGAGTGTTCCCGACCCAATTACCCTAGAACTAGGCAACGCAGAAATTTTGAGACAGGCGTAAGTCATGATATCCACTGGATTGGTAACAATAAGCAAAATTGCCGATGAACAATATTTCACAACTTCTGGAATTAGGCTTTGAAAAATTTCTACATTTCTGTTTACTAAATCTAAACGGGTTTCTCCTGACTTCTGCTTGGCTCCAGCAGTAATAATAACAATGTCTGCATTCTCACCATCAGCTAAAGTTCCTGCTCTGATTAACGTTGGTTCAACAAAGGATAGTCCATGATTTAAATCCATGACTTCCCCTTCTAATTTATACTTATTGATATCAACAATTACCATTTCATCTAAGATATTTTGGATTAGCAGCGAATAAGCGCAAGCTATCCCTACTTGACCTGCACCAATAATTACTCCTTTACGGGATTGGCGAATGACAGGCGAAATAAATTTTTCCTCTAGTGAGGATGTGAATAAGTTTTCAAAAAACATACAAATAGTTAACCCATATAATGGACATCTTCGTTTTACTTTGGAGTTTCCAGTAAGATTAATCTGTTCTCAATCAGGACAGTAAGATTAATCTGTTCTCAATCAGGATTTGACAACCCAAATCAAATGATTCAACTCATCGACCAACGCAGCATTGTATAAACTGTGAATTAAAACGGGAGCACTGCCTGTAGGAGATGTAAAGATCAACGTATCATTCTCAGTAATGTCCGGTGTGCGAAACTTGGAGCAGTTTCGCACACCGATATATTCAAACTGTAACGAGTTGTAAATTATGGTTGAACTCCTTCGTTCGAATCGGGACGGAAAATCAAATTACATCTATCTTGACAACTCTATCATGATTGATTACTGACCCCTTGAGTTGTTCGTCCCGTCATTTCGCTAGGATGAATACGGTAGATAACAATGATATTTGCTCGTCCCCAAGCATCTATCCACGTTCGATTTAGCGCAGGTGAAAGCTCTGGATTCTTTGCTTTGATCAATTGCATTGTATGAGTAAACTCTTGCTGCTCAGTTAGGCGGTAGGCTCGACCCCTGACAATTATGCTGCGCCAATGGGATAAGTCATGAATCTCTTCCACCTGTAGGCACACCTCTGGATTTAAATCAATGTACTTCGTTTTCATTCCTTCGGTTGTAAAGATGTATAGATTGGGATTTTCGAAATAATAGTGCATCGGCACCACGTACGGATGTCCTTGTGATGTACAGCCTAAATGTCCATACTCTATCTTCTGTAGAAGGTTATGTATTTCCTTAGTTCCCATTTCATCAATATCTAACACGGTCTTTCTTCCTTCCAACTACAATACTTTGATAAAGTCTACCCTTATACAAACCGATTAACATAAGATCTCAATCCTCCACAAGAGATACTTCAACCAAGAGATAATAAAGAGTAAATAAAATTTTTTAACTTCCCTAATTCTAAGACACGTAGCGATTTAATCACAAATTTCTGAATAAGAGTAATCTACTACAATTGGCCAATTGACTAGTTTTTATTCGCATAAGTTCTTCATAAGAGTTAGCAAATCTGACGTCTCCCACAAATCTTTATTGCGGTTATCTTTACAAATAATCAACGTTCTAGCCTCAGCATGATGGCTTAACTTCTCCACCTTTCTAATATTCCGGTCAGTCGTATCCAATACCGCTATAATTGCCTAATCTCTGACTCGTTGAGGAAAACGTCAGTTTCTTTACCCCTAACTTCTTAAAGGCTGCTGACACTATTTTATAAGCAGCATCCGTAGTCAATTTATGGCCAGCATTATGAAAATCTGGCGCTATAAAAATTGGCAGATTGGACATATCCAAATCTTCTTCATTCGTCCCCTTGCGCTTACCCGAAACCCTTCACTTGCGTCCGTAAAAATCAAAAGCACCCACATTTAATTGATATATCTTTTGATAATGAAATTTACCAAACATTTACCAATTAACATCTCCCTATCAAACTATCCAAGTATAAGTACTATCCTTCTGCTATCAATGCGCTGCGTATCCCGCTACACTTCTAGATTCTTTAGGGAATAGTTGTATAGCTACAACTTCCGTGCCAAATTGGCCAACAATTTTATTGTCGCCAACCACCGATTAATTGTCGCCTTCTACAACTTTGATACTATCAGTTTCACCTTGTACTTCAACACTACCATTACTGCTTGCTCTTACTGCAAATACAAAAACTCCAACATTACTATTCTCAGTTGGTGGCATTAGAGTCATCTCCTTCTTGTAAGCACGTTGGGTACTTTCGTTACGCCTATATACGAATAATTGCGCCACTACATCCCGGTTGTCCTGACATTCTGCATCAGAATACTTAGTTATCGATGTAGCTAAGCATGCTATAACTTGACTTTTACTAGCTCCCCAAATATTACCTCGTTAGGTATAGATAATTAAGTATTAAGTGCTTAGAGCCTCATTATTGATATTATTGATATTGATAGCCCTTCAGAATAGGAATGGCGGAGTATTGATATTGATAGCCCTTCAGAATAGGAATGGCGGAGTGGAGCATCTTGGTTCTCCAGACCCAGCTTCCGATATTCGTGCGCTCATCAAATCATAATGGATAACGCGCTCACTTGGTGGTAAACAGTCTAGTTTCCCTAGATATGAGCAATATAGGAAGAAGAAAGAAGCTGGCATCTTTTAAATATGACCAAAAGATATGAAAGATATGGGAGCAAATGGGAGCAATTTATTACCCGTTGCTAAGTCTCAAGGCACGATGGTAAAAGCTACGGTCACATGATTTATTGAGCTATATCTAGACGGTAACGCTTCTCTAGATGACCTTGATGTACTTGATGCAATTGCTCTTCATAATTTAGATAAAACCCTAAATTTTAGGATAAAGGCAAGTGTTGAGAAATATTTAACTCTCCTATTTCTGAAAATATATCGGCTATTTCCTCTCGACTAAGCAAACTTCAGTCATAAAGGGAAGCGAAATCTGATAACACAGACTTTAAAAAATTGAGGAGATAACAGCCCGAATTACACAATTGCCTGAAGCAATTGTGTAATTCGAAATTAACAGAGGGAACACAATAAATCATACAGCAACAACAATTCCTAAACAATTCCTACAGTTAACGATCTATTCTCCATATTGAACCACTAACGGAAGAAGGTTTAGCAATAAGACTTAGTGTAGATCCAGAAACCTATAAGCAAGTTGATCTGCTATCATCACTTTTTGTGGCATACATAGTGTAAGAGAAGAGCAAGGATAGAGTAGATCTAGACTGGGAATTTAACCAAAGTACAGGATTATATTATCCTATACGGATGCGTAAAAGAATCCAATGCGAGAGGAAAAATCAGGAATGATGCGGCAGGAGACTTTACAATTTGAACCCTAGTTTAGTGAAAGCCAGGAAATACAATCAGGAATACAGAAGTGAGATAAATCTCTAAAATTGCATCTTATGGGAATTTCTCGAAGCTAGGGTGTAGCGGCTTTTGTGGTGTCGATTGTTGGGTGTTCATTGGCTCAGTCCTAAGTGCGACCACTAGTTGAACTTTTCCTATTAAGTAAGTATGCATTTACAGCTGGGAAATCCCATTAGTAAAACGCCAACAAAACTTAAGCCTGATAATTACCTGATGGTTAAAAATCAATATGCACTCTCTTACAACAACAGAAAGGGAACTACTAATTGGGTAGTTTGGCAGCTTAACTCGTCATAGTTGGGGAACACTTTGTACCAAAATAACTTCTGCCTGGACAACACGTTACCTGCGGGTTAGGTGCGACTAACTCCTTCTATATACTCTATACTCCGGCTCAGCATATGTATGATTGAGGTCATATTTTACACCTTGAGCAGACCGCACCCAGATAGTAGAAGATAATGGGACTACTTTCTTGATGAGAAACATGATATCCTAGACACCCGACAACTTAGATAAACCACAGGGAGGACATCTTGACAGCCAAAATCTACATCCGATTATCAGAGAAATATTTGATCCAGTCGGGCTGAGTGATAAAGTTCCGGTCCATTGGTTGCGTCACACTCATGGTTCACATGCTATTGAGTTGGGGATTAATCCAGTGCTGGTGAAGGAAACTCTCGGTTATGTAAACTTAGCTACAACCTACTGTTATCTCAAAACTAGACCTAATGATAGCAGTGCTTTAAAGTTGATGGATGTGTAAAGGTTTAGTAAATCAATCTACAGAACCAGAAGTACTGGTTTTAAACTATTCACTTTCATTATTATCAATAATGCTGAGTTTTCAACCAATAGGTATTATATTTTGGGCGAATTTAGTAAAACATTAGTCAATACTCACTAATAACTTATCTTCTTCTATTATTCCAGGTCCTACTAATTTTTTTTGTTAGTTACTTACTTTTGAAATTGGACTCATATAAAATTGGCTCATAAATGGATTTATATAAGTAATATACGTAATTTATTTCCTATCCACTTTGTGGAGTAGCAGAGTTATGTTAGTTTGTTATCCAACTAAATTTAAACCTTTTTTTATTTCTCCTGGCAAAGATTAGTAATGTATGTGTCATAATGTCACGAGTTAATAGCAAATAAACTATTTTCATGCCCCAACATAATATCTAGTCTAGTGCATGAAGTAGTATTATTTACTATAGAAATACAGTACCACTCGCTATAAACAATCAATAAATAATCGGGTGAAAACTCATACTCTATCTGACAATCCAAACATTTTTGTCTAAATTTAACCTAATAGCAGGGGTTTAGTAATTTCTAGATAAGGAGGATAAGGAGGAAATCTGATGAGATTGTTAGATTTAAAAGATCGTGAAGTTGAACTACCCTCTAAAGCTGATAGTAAGTTTTGGGACTTAAAAACAATAGGACACCCACGTCCACTGTTAAAACGCTCTAGCTGGCAAAGCTTAAATGGTGTTTGGAAATTCGCGTTTGATGACGAAGGAAGATGCGTTCGACCTAGAGATATTGAACATTGGTCTTATGATATAGAAGTTCCCTTTGCCCCTGAATCTATCAAAAGTAGGATTGGTGATCAGGGTTTTCATTCAAATTGCTGGTATGAGCGGGAATTTGCTACACCAACTGGTGATGGTAGATTATTGTTACATTTTGGTGCTGTAGATTATCGTGCGCGTGTGTGGATCAACGATCAATATATAGCTGAGCATGAAGGGGGACATACCTCTTTCAGCCTCGATATTACCTATGCTTTGAATGACAGTGGTACAACGAAAGTAACAGTGTGGGCACAAGATGACCCCCATGATCTTGCTAAACCTCGTGGGAAGCAGGATTGGCAGTTGAAACCCCATAGTATTTGGTATCCCCGGACTACTGGAATTTGGCAGACTGTTTGGTTGGAACGTGTAGGTACAACCTATCTTGGTCATCTGCGTTGGATACCTGACTGCGAACGCTGGGAAATTGGCTTTGAAGTTGGGCTAGCCGGTGATGTACCTACAACGGGTGTACAAATAAAAGTGAAATTGAGCGTTGGTAGACTGGCATTAGCCTACGATACATACGAGGTATTCAGTGGGGAAATTAGCCGCCGGATTGCTTTAGCTGATCCAGGTATTGATGACTGTAGGAATGAATTCCTGTGGAGTCCAGAAAAGCCCACGCTGATAAATGCAGAAATTCAGTTATGGTGTAAAGATCAGTTGCTAGATGATGTGCATTCCTATACAGCAATGCGCACTGTTAGTATCCAGCGTGATCGCTTTATGCTTAATGGCCGTCCTTACTATCTGCGCCTGGTTCTTGATCAAGGCTATTGGCCTGATACATTAATGACTCCACCTGATGATGAAGCATTGCGCCGTGATGTAGAGCTAGTCAAAGCTATGGGTTTTAACGGAGTCCGCAAACACCAAAAAATTGAAGACCCTCGCTTTTTATATTGGGCAGACGTTTTGGGATTGTTAGTATGGGAGGAGATGCCCAGTGCCTACCGTTTCACGCCAAAAGCTGTGGAACGTACGACCCGTGAATGGACGGAAATCATCAAGCGAGATATCAGTCACCCGTGTATTGTGGCATGGGTTCCTTTTAATGAATCCTGGGGAGTACCAAATTTGGTTGAAACTGCGGCTCATCGCAACTACGTTTTAGCAATGTATCACCTGACTAAAACCCTTGATCCAACTCGTCCAGTCATTGGTAACGATGGTTGGGAAAGTACAGATACAGATATTCTTGCTATACACGACTATGACAAGAAGCTTGAGCGATTAGCCCATCGTTATCGACCTGATATCAAGACGTCAGATCTATTTGAGCGTAGCCGTCCAGGTGGACGCATTCTTACCCTCGATAACTATCCCCATCAAGGACAACCAATAATGTTGACTGAGTTTGGTGGGATTGCTTATATACCACATGACCACCCTGGTGCAGATCAAGCGTGGGGATATGAAAGCTGCTCAAATATCTCTGAACTAGAAATGAAATATGCTGCTTTGCTCAAAACAGTGAATGACATTGAGCTATTTAGCGGTTTATGTTACACACAATTTGCAGATACTTTCCAAGAAGCTAACGGCTTATTGTACAGTGATCGCACACCAAAATTTCCCATTGAGGCAATACGCGCTGCAACCCTTGCACGACAAGAACTATGTACTCCCACAAGCTGTTAAAGCCTGATGGTCGGCAGTTGACTTTATACAGTCGCTACCCAATTGCTAGTGAGCTAGAAGCTCCTAGCCCTAGTAAAGAGCCAGTCCAAGCTAATCCTCACCTGCGCTGGCATCCCTTGCGAGGGGAATGGGTAGCTTATGCTAGTCACCGTCAAGGGCGGACATTTATGCCACCCCCAGAATATAACCCTCTTACGCCAACCATTGACCCCAAATTTCCTACAGAACTACCCCAAGGTAAGTATGACGTAGCGGTGTTCGATAACCGCTTTCCATCAATGATTCTCACAGCGAAAAATCCACCAGATACTATCGTGGAGACTTTACCCGCTAATGGAGCTTGTGAAGTAGTAGTTTTTACCCAAGATGTTAATGCTTCCCTCAGTTCTCTAGAATTGTCGCACTTGGATTTACTATTGGAAGTTTGGGGTGATCGGACCCGTGAACTGGGAGCGAACCCCCAAATACAGTACGTTCTGCCCTTTGAGAATAAAGGTGTAGAGGTAGGTGTTACATTGCACCATCCCCACGGACAAATTTATGCTTATCCATTTATACCACCTATCCCTGCACGGATGTCAGCTATGCAGCAGAAGTATTATCAGGAATATCAGAGGAGTTTGCTACAAGATTTGATTCAACAAGAGATTGCTGATAACCAACGAATCATATATCAGGATGAAGATGCGATAGCCTTTGTCCCAGTATGTGCGTGCTATCCTTATGAAGTCTGGGTTGCACCTATTCAGCCAGTGAGTAGTTTTATGGAACTTAGTCCACAACAACGTTTGGGACTGGCTAAGGCATTGAAAACTGTCACTCTCAAGTATGATGGCTTGTGGCATCGCCCGTTTCCTTACCTTATGGCTTGGTTTCAAGCTCCTACGGACGGTTTAGTATATCCTGGAGCACATTTATACGCCCAGTTTTACCCGCCATATCGCACCAGTGACAAGCTGAAGTTTTTGGCGGGAACAGAACTTGCAGCTGGGATGTTTGCTAATGATGCTTTACCGGAGGAGAAGGCGAAGGAATTACAGGCAGTGAGCATCAATTTACAAATGGAAATTTCTGCATGAGGGGCCAATAAGTAACTGATGAAAGGTGCATCTCATAAAGGATGTGCCTTGTTTTGTTCATTTTATTAAAATTAGGGGTAAGATGTAATGTTAAATCCCTACAGAGATTAAATTGCATTGTTATCTACCTGATTCTTTTGAAAGCATTGTTAGGCTAAATAGCAGCCTACTTTAATCTGATACCGCAAATATCTATACTTCACTTCTTTTGAAGTCAAGAGCCACCTTTTGGCCGGTTTGATAGGTGTTGTAGAGAATAGTCGTCAAGAGTTTGAGTCCAGTTTGGGTGGTTACTGTTGCCATGAGGACTTTTAGAGTCTGGACACTCTCAAAAATCAGCCCCTGACACACAGGAGAAATATGAGGAAAGAAAGGATGCGTAATCAGATTGTACTTGCAGGTATAAGGCGGATTATCAGGGATGGGAATTTCAATAGCCACAGTTTATTAACTAACGCCTATAAGTCCTGTTTGAACATGTAATAGAGACAGCTATTGTTACCGCGCCCATCACATAAGAGTAGAATCGAGTTTGCTGAATGATAAGATACCTTGCCATAGGTGTTCCACCAGTAGCGAATCGAGTCACAGAGCAATTCACTAGTATTGTGGGTGGTGCTAATCTTGATGTAGCTCTCATATTGTTTGTGATGTTGTACATTCCGTGAGGAATAGCAATTTCAGTAGGAAGGATTGGCTAATCATGGTCAAACACCTCAATTGTTCCTGGGTGTACAAGTTGTCCCTCTCGGTATCACTGCCCAATCAATTCTTTCTTTTAGTGTCCATACTCATGACCGGATTGTCTGGGACTTGATCAGACTGCTTGAGTTAGTCAATTACCTCAAATTGTTCATTGCGATGTTCACTCTATGGGGTAGCGGATTTTCTTGATACCTAATCTTGATACCTAATTAAGTAAACAACTCTAAATCATCCAAACGCCTTGCATGACCATTGTGTTCTAACTGGTTAAAATATTCCTCACCCACATGATTAACAACCATACACTCCAGACTACCCTAAATTTCCACCGGATATTTTGGATTGATAATCATAACTTAATACCAACTTGTAATTCCTAGCAAACTAACCTTGAAAGTACTCTGCGTAATTTTATTTGGTGTTCTCCTGGTTTTTAAAAGTACAGGGATGCAAACCATGAATCTCTCAAACCTTGACAATAATTTGCTTGTAAACAGATAAGGCCTGAGCTACACACTGATCCATGTTGTAATACTTGTAAGTTGCTAGTCTTCCTAAAAAATATATTCCGGGAGTGCTATTTGCTAAAGCTTTATATTGCTTGTAAATCTCCTGATTTTCAGGACGCGGTACAGGGTAATAGGGATCTCCCTCAGTTCTAGGAAACTCATAAACGATACTAGTTTTAGAGTGTTCCTGTCCAGTCAGGTATTTAAACTCAGTCACACGAGTATACAAGTGTTCATTTGGATAGTTGATAACTGGCGTAGTTTGAAATACTTCTGTATTATGTGTCTCGTGGTTGAAATCCAGTGACCGATAAGGC
>ERZ1034419.62-NODE-62-length-25786-cov-38.628580_pt1 | contig 25786 bp, 29 predicted proteins | sample MGYA00520531_ERZ1034419 | MGnify/ENA primary metagenome ERZ1034419 (study PRJEB33736, sample SAMEA104288485) | Azolla nilotica | place: Sudan | collected 1982 | study: EMG produced TPA metagenomics assembly of the PRJEB19522 data set (Is there foul play in the leaf... | reverse complement strand
ACTATTCCCAACCCTGATTCTTTCCTTGGCTCTTTCCTAATCTTAACACTATGGACAGCCAGACACATACTCCTTTGTAAATTTTCGGTCGTCTCTATTGTAATCTTACCAAATCCTAGCAAATCATAAATTTGCCAATTCATCATGTTAATTTGGTCTTCAGTATTCAACCTATCTGCTAACCATCTCGATTACGGATAGAGACAAGGAGGTAAGTTTTATTTTGTACCAAACAAGAATAGTTTAGTAATTTTGCTGGCGGTTAATCCAAATACCCCTGATACCAGCCTTTCTAGGTCCATGATAGTCATCTGTGATGCTGTCTCCAATGTGCCATGCTTCCTCTGGTGAACAGTGATGACTTTGCAAAGCGATGTTAAAAATTTGCGGATCTGGTTTAGCTGTACGGACTTGGGTGGAAATGGTAATGGATTTGAAATAGTCTCTCAGTCCTAAGCTTTGCAATACTGAGTATAAACGGGAATCGAAATTAGACAGTACACCTAATTCAACTCCTAACCGTCGCCAGTTTACCAAAGCCAGAGGAACATCTGGATAGACAAACCAAGGTTCAGCAGTACCAAAGTGAATATAAAGTTCGCTAAAGAAAGCGGAAAAATCAGAAAATTCATTGAGAACACCTGCACCTTCAAAGGTTTTGAGGGCAATAATCTGCCACCAATCAAATTCTCGCTGGGGAATATCTTGAATATCTGTATTGAGAAATATGGATGGTGGTGCAGCTTTTAAGCTTTTGAAAAAGTGTTTATTGAGGATTTCCGGAGAAACTGCAACGCCAAATTCTTGGGCTATTTGACTATAAACTTTGCCTACACTACCTTTAACACCAAAGAGCGTACCTACCGCATCTAAAAAAATGACTTTTGGTTTCTTCATAATTTCTAAAATTAATGTCAGTTAATGGTTAGGAGTTTAGGAGTATGGCTATGGCCACGCTATGCCTACGGCACAGTACGTGTAGCTTGCTTCCCATAGGGTACTCTATCAGGAGGAAGGATAAATTTTTCTCCCCCAGCCTCCCCAGCCTCCCCAGCAGCCCCAGCACCTCTACTCCTCTGCCTTCTGTCACCTATTCCCTGTTAGCTATTTTACTGAGAAAGGGTTTTGATGATAGGACTGACTAACCAACTAAACCCAACTTTCAATTGATGTTCTAAAGTTGGTAAACGATACAAATAAGCTAAACGACGGGCGATGTATGCTAAATAACCATCTAATTTGATGCCTAAACCTGTGAGGGTGGCGTTGTCTACTCCCAAGGCCATCATTTCTCCTAATTGTTGATAGCGGAAGGGAAGTAAAGGACGATTTGTTAGAGATGCCCAGATGTTCCAAGCGGTATAATCGGCTTGTTGGAAGGCGACTTGCGCTGTAGCCGGTACTTGCTTTCCTTCTGTATCAAGACAGTCTGCTAAATCTCCTAAAGCGAAAATTTCGGGATGTTCCAGGACTTGCAGTTTTGATGTGGTGGTGATTTGTCCACGTTGGTTTTGCTTGAGGGGTAGGGTTTTCACCACTGGGGGAACTCTTGTCCCAACTGTCCAAATTACCAAATCTACGGGAATTTCGTCTACTTGACTTTTATACTCTAGGGAGATGGTATTTTCTCCAATGGAGACTACTTTGGTTTCTAAGTCTATAAAAACACCTCTGGTTTCTAAGGCTTTTTTCGCTGCTTCGCGGTTAAATTCTGGGGAAGTTCGCAAAATTTGATCGCTGATTTCAATTAGGCGGAAGCGTCCTTTTTCCCCAATTCTATCTGCAAGTTTACAAGCTAATTCTACGCCACTGTAACCTGCACCGACTATGGCTATACGAATTTTTTCTGTTTCTGATGCTTCTAAAACTCGTAGGCTTTCTTCTAGGCGATAAACCTCTGTAATGCTACGAAAGGAGTGAGCGTATGTTGTAGCACCTGGCACTAAATCAAGGGGTGTTTCGCCACCTAAAGCTAATACTAATCGGTCGTAGGCTATTTCTAGTCCGTTTTGTAATTGTACTTGTTGCTTGTCGGTGTCGATTTGTGAGACAACTGCTTGATGAAAACGCACACCTGTTCCTTGTAGTAGTTCTTGGTATGGTGGGGCGATTTCCCAGACTTGCAGTTCTCCAGTGAGGAGTTCGTACAGGAAGGGAGAGAAGAGAAAGCGATCGCTCTGATCTACTAATATAATCTCAGGTTTTAGTGTAGACTCCCACGGTAATTGGCTTAAACGAAGGGCGGTGTAAAGTCCACCAAAGCCGCCACCTAGTATACAAATTCTTGTAGTTGCTTGAGTCATGGTTTTTATAGGAAGCTAAATCCCACCAAGGTAATTTATTCTTAGTCTAATGAATTATTACGTTTTATTGCCATTAACCAACAATCCTGATACTTGCCCTCATAGAGTTCATGAGATGGTAACAGCTTAATTTTCAGAAATCCACATTTTTCATAGCAGTGAATGGAACGGAGATTTCTGACATTAGCATCAATAAAAACTTTTACAGCTTGCAGTTCAGTAAAAATATAATTTATCACGGCTGAAAGCAATTTTGTACCTATTCCCTGATTCCAATATTTAGTTTCACCAATAAATAAATCAATTCCATAGATATTATCTGTTTTTTCTAGAGAATACATTTCTCCAATATGTGGTGGTAATTGATTGAGAGCATTATATTGTAAATAACCAATTTCTATATTTTTAGAAGAGAAAATGCAGGGAATTAGAGGTTCTTCTCCCAAAATTCTAGGTTGATATGTTTCTACGACTTTTTTGAAATTATAAGGATAATCTCTACCGCCATAGAATTTTAACACTTCCTCATCAGAACGCCATTTTTCCATTGAAAGATAGTCTTGTTTATCGTCTCGCATGAGACGAAGTTTAATTTCGTCTTTGATAAGTAGCATAGCTTGTAGTTAATACTACTTAGTTTTATTTATCTGAAGTTGCTCTAAATTCAGCAATAAGTTCAATTATATCTACAATATTAGCATTAAATTCATCTAATTTTTCAGCAGGTATCCAATACTCTTGGTGTTGAGAACAACTGACAGTTTGCACGGTGTATTAATCGATAAATTTTGTTTCAACTTAAAATCTTGTTACATAACCAACATATCCAGATACTTTATCTTTTGTGTTCCAATCTCTAGCAATCTCTACAGCATAGGCCTTGTTAAGTACAGGATAAGAAATTGGTTGGAAAGGAAGTCGGGGCGGAAAGGCTGTATACTTTTATTGGCAGCGATTAAACCAAGTTCTGCTTGACTGACTGGAGGAAAGAGTGTTGTAGTATTCCTCATGGGTTATTTTCAATAAAAAGCGGTTTATAACTATAAAAAACCGCCTATAAATTAATATTTATTTTTTAGGTAATTAATTACCACCAGACATCACAGCTTTATGATGTATGCCAGGATCTTCTGGTTTTCTGTGCCAGTTACCTTCTCTGTCTGGCTCATATTCATTGTGAACACTATTCCAGGCTACTGCTAAAGAACTATCTTCATTCATTCCATCACTTTTAGCAGCATTGAAAGCAGCTACGAAAATCTGTTGAGCATGTTCTGGTAGTCGTGTTTGGATATCTTGAGGTAATTCATTTATCTTGTTAAAAGGCATAGACTAACTCCGGCTGTTTAAGTTAGGTCTATGTTAGAAGAATTATTCTATAACTTCATCTTTCTATAAGTAGAGAATCATATTTCCATACCTTTGATAAGGGTAACACTTTCGGGGAATTAAAAACTCAATATCTACAACTCAAAATCTAATATTCTATCTTAAATTTCTCATCAAATAATTTTTAAATTAGTGCTGCAATAATATTGATACTCATAGCAAGAACGGTAATAATATTGATACTCATAGCAAGAACAGTAGTCTTAAAAAAGAAGGAAAACACACCATGGAGCAAAGTTAAGGGCCTCATCGAACATACTGTTGTTTGCACGTCAGAGAATTGACTAGTCATACCAATCACAAAGGAAAAATATAAAAAGTCCCACTAATCTGGATAGTTCTCCTTAGGAAAACCTAAGCCTCCAGCTATATTTCCAAGATTGATTTCACCATCATGTTATTAACAAGTGCGTGCATATAGCAGAGCAAACATTATATGTACTAGTAACCAAGCACTGAAGATCGTCATACCTGCAAGCATGACGCGTAGGGGTAAGGAAATCGTCAATAGCCCATGTTTATGATAATTCAGGAGGGATGGGATCACTAGCATACTGATACAAGAAGCGAAGACAATGAGTGTGTATATCACCAAACGACCTTTGTATTCACGCTCTGCATAAGAGCGCGTTTCTTCCGCAGTAGCTTTAAGCATTGTCCACCAAGTCAACCCCAAAAAAACATAGGCGCTAGAGTTCCAAATACAGAGAATACGAGTAGGTAAACGCAACCAAGACGGGAGTAGTGCTGATACTAATACAGCACAACCGAGAGAAATGATTAGTCACGTTAAAGGGCTAAACGTATAGAATAACTTGGGTATTACAGACACTTTGACTTTAGAGCAGAGTAATCGGTATCTATTGGGTATCTATGTACCTTAGAACGTATAGTTTATGAGGTGGCAATGCACACATTTTTTTAAACCAAATTTACTATTTGGCTTACCTCCCGCACCATCACCCCACATATTATTAAACTCTTCAGTAAATAAAGTTGCTAATTCTAGACTGTCGATGTTTAATAAATTATTGGCATTACCTAAACTGCTAGATTTACTAAAATCTCCTGATGTATCACTTATGTCTACAATTACAAATTTATGATGCATTAAACTGCTACCCGCAGTACCATCTGCTGTATCATCTATCCAAGGAATTTGGGCATTTTTGATCATGAGTAAAGCACCACGTTGATTAATTCCATCTGTTGTGATTTTATTATCTTAGTTGATATCCACAAATTGGCGGAATTCTTGATATCGTTCTTGTTCTCTTTTTCCTAGTCTCTGTATTTCCGTTGCACTCAGGCTACTCGAAGGACGAGAATAGTTATTCTCTAAAATTATCCTCACCTTGACACCAGCTTTTTGTTCTACGGCTAATACTTTGGCAATTTTAGGTAAACGTAATTCCTGGACTGCTATATCTATGGTAGATTTTGCTTGGGAAATAACATAAATAATCTGTTTTTATAAGTCTTCTCCTAAATGCGTTTACTGACGATAAGTATCTTGGTATTCTGAAGATTTAGCATGGTTGAAGTTAACTTGAATTAATGGATCTTGTGGCAATAGTGCGAGATGCTGATTGGAAGATTCGACTTTTTGACAACCACTGAGAGTCAATAGTAATAAAAAGATATAAGATAGAAATCAAATCTCATATGAGGAGAAATAGACACGGTAATATGATCAAAATAGATTGAGAGTAGACATTATTTATTAATGCCCATAAGGTGTATGTCTAATTGTGTAGAAAACTGGTTGTATCAAAGATGCTAAAAATCCACCAATTAACATAAAATTACTCGGTCTTTTTCCTAATTTACCAAAGTAACTGTACATCCTTGATGATCTCAATTATGGTTTTATGCAAATATATCTAGATTACAGTGCTACTACTCCTACTCGACCCGAAGCGATCGCTAAAATGCAAGCAGTATTAAATCAACAGTGGGGTAATCCTTCCAGTTTACATGAATGGGGCAACCGTGCAGCATTAGTTGTGGAACAAGCAAGAATACAAGTTGCAGGTTTAATTAATGCTGTTCCCGAATCAATTATCTTTACTTCTGGGGGAACAGAAGCAGATAATTTAGCAATTATGGGTGTGGCTCGATGTTATCCTGTACCACAACATATAATTATTTCTAGTGTAGAACATTCGGCTGTTTCTGAACCGGTGCGAATGTTAGAAAAGTGGGGTTGGGAAGTTACCCGTTTAGGTGTAGATTCTAAAGGTAGAATTAATCCGGAAGATTTAAAAGCAGCTTTGCGACATAACACTGTTTTGGTATCGGTGATTTATGGACAAAGTGAAGTGGGAACTATTCAACCGATAGCAGAATTAGGAAAAATTACTAAAATCCATGGTGCTTTATTCCATACAGATGCGGTGCAAATTGCGGGACGTTTAGCGATAGATGTCAATAATTTAGGTATTGATTTATTGAGTTTATCTAGTCATAAAATATATGGCCCCTTGGGTGCAGGTGCTTTATATGTGCGTCCAGGAATGAACTTAATACCATTGTTAGGTGGTGGTGGACAAGAACAAGGACTGCGTTCAGGTACACAAGCAACACCTGCTATTGCTGGGTTTGGAGTAGCTGCGGAGTTAGCCGGACAGGAGTTAGAAACAGAAAGACTAAGATTAACAGAATTGCGGGATCGGCTCTTTACCAAATTAGCAGATATTCCCAGTTTAATTCCCACAGGTGACAGAATTCACCGCTTACCCCATCATCTTAGCTTTTATTTAGAATATGCCGATGGCGAAAAAATTAGTGGTAAAACCCTAGTCCGTCAATTAAATTTAGCAGGAATTGGCATTAGTGCAGGTGCTGCTTGTAATAGTGGTAAATTAAGTCCCAGTCCGATTTTATTAGCAATGGGTTATTCACAAGTAGCCGCTTTGGGAGGAATTAGGTTAACTTTAGGACAACAAACAACAGCAGCAGATATTGATTGGACAGCAATAGTTTTGAAACAAGTTTTACAGCGATTGACAGCAGATTTATCCTTAGTAATACAACCCACCTCAATCACTTACCAATTAGCAATTTGATCAATTAAGATACCCAGCAAAGCTAAAGGAATGGAATGAAACGTACTCACAACAGCTTACCAGAAATGTTGATAATAAACCTCAGACCAAATCTGTTTTTCTGGTAAACGGTAAACAGACTTCATCAAAAAGTAGAACACAAAGATGGGAATATCTGGAAGGACTGCACGGATCAGAATTGCTGCACTAAACTGAGTTCGGATTTGTTGATTAAATATCACCAAATTTAAAATAGCGTGACTGGGAGTATTCATTAGTAAATATCGGTGCAGGATTAACAGTTATATATCGTTTCTGAGTAACCATAGATGTTGAAATTACCTCATGATCTGCCCACTTTGCCCGAAATCATAAATATATTGCCGGGTCGGAAACAGAAGTGCTGTCTGTAGTCAACCATGATCAGCCTGTATTTTTACCAACAACTAATATTAAATTAGCAGATATTAACGCTGTGTTTGCAATCGCTCTCCACATGGACCAGCCCACTATACCAGCTGGACATAGCAGTTCACTCATTAGCAACCTGCAATATATGTTTGAACATCAACACGAGGGAGACAACCACAATGCAAAACCTTTTGCTTATTGTTACAGTCGCATCGGAGACTTTATCCCCGAACTTGTAAATCAAGGTTGCAATCCCCGTGTCATTTTGGATTATTCTGGTAATATTTTGTGGGGACTCCGACAAATGGGAGGAAGTGACATCCTCGACAACGTTAAACGGATTACTTGCGGATACCAGCTATCAGCGTTATGTAGAGTGGCTAGGGACAATGTGGAGTCACGCTGTAATTCCTTCCACCCCCATAGCAGATATTAAACTCCATATTGTCGCTTGGCAAGATAATTTTGCGGCAATTTTTGGATGGGAAGTACTAGCACGAGTTAAAGGATTTTCACCCCCAGAAATGCACCTACTAAATCACCGAGATATCCTATTTGCACTTATCAAACCCCTCAAAGAATCTGGATATCTTTAGTTATTAGTACAAGAACATACAATAGAGACAATTACCGGTGAATCTATCACCCAAAAACATTTACCACATCGTTTAATTGCTCGCAATTCCCAAGCAGAAACAATTAGTATTACGACCTTAATTAAAACCCAAGGAGCAGATACTAAATTAGTCGCTTAAATGCAACGATATTATGAAGCCAAAACCTTATCTGAACAACAATGAGCTTCTAATTTAGTACCGCCAATCGTCAGCCAAATTGTTGATGGTGAAAATGGCGGTGTGATGATGAATGAATTTCCCAACGGTTTTAAACAAGCCTGGTGGGATATGGTGCAACATGGCGGAGGTAAAACCAGAGTACTGGCTGTGTGTGGTACAGAATATTTAGAATTATTAGCAGATGCTGGTTGTCTACCTGAACACTTTCCCCCTTGTCAACCAGTGGGACAATATCAGATTTGGCAAAAAATTTCCGCAGATAATTTTCCAACAAATGCTGTAGAAAATGCCATTCAAGGAATTATAAAAACTAATCCTAATTTTCATGTAGATGGCGCATCATAGACTAATCATATTAGTTGGGTGCAGGGATACGAAAATGTTTTATCTCCCATGTATGAATTAAGTAATTCATTTCATCGGAAGTTTGATCACTTCTTAGCCAACAACTCAGGTGAAGCTATCACCAAACAAACCCAATACCGTCAAAATTTATGACATAACTTGTTGCTGCAAACAAGCTGTTTTCGATATTGGGGACAAGGTGCTTGGACTGATTACGCACGGGAAATATACAAACGCGGACAGAATTTATTTTAATGGTGCCTCGTTCATTAACCAGAGGAATTTTCTCCAAATTATTGAAGTTTGCAGAAAAAATTTTAGGGAGGTATGTCTTTTAAGCCAGGGATCATTATACAAAGGCGAATTGTATAACGGCACAAAATGAAAATAAAGATGATATATACTTTAGCTGTATATTATTACTGCGGCTGAAGCAGCTACCAACTTATCCCCATGTCTAAAGCCAGGCGCTTGCGTCTCGCTTTTCGGTCAATATCCTAAAACTAGGATTAAGTACCGTAGGGCATACGGGAACTTATGCTTGCGGAGATTTGCCCTCTTGGGGGATTGGTGTCAACCAGTCGTCTAACGGCGAGTCTGTGAACCAAGAATCCCCTCGGCTTTAGCCAGGGGAGCGTCAACTTAAAGGTGGGTGATTGAGCTAGGAAATTAAAACTACAGCAGAAGTCATAGAATGATGAATCAGGAGTAAAAAAGGCTTGTGATTTGGTTTTAAACCTAGATTCTGTAAGACTTTGGCTGTTAATATGCTGTATGTGTGAGGTTCAGATCATCTGAGAGATACTAATGTTTACATTTCCCGATTTACTATATGATCCCCGTTTAATCCTGATTTGGATAAAATGACTAGGCATAACCCTAAAACTCAAAACCGCTTTTGACTGCGACATGATAATGAATCAACTTAACAATGGTTTCACCCTATTTCTAAGTCTGCTAGTCGAGGCGATGCCTTTTTTGCTGCTAGGGGTGTTATTCTCCACTTTGCTGCTGTTTTTTATTGATGAACGCAAATTGGTAGAAAAAATGCCCAAAAATCCGCTACTAGGGGCTTTAGTTGGGAGTATAATTGGCTTTTTATTTCCGGTGTGCGAGTGTGGTAATGTGCCAGTAGCGCGGCGGTTATTGATGCAGGGAGTCCCCACACCGGTAGCAATTGGTTTTTTACTAGCAGCACCGACAATTAACCCAATTGTAATTTGGGCAACTTGGACAGCATTTAGAGATCAACCGGAAATAGTAGTGTTAAGAATTGTATTGTCTTTAGCGATAGCTACTATTATCGGTTTTGTTTTTAGCTTTCAACAAGACTTAAGTCCCTTCTTACAACCTACGATCGGACGTTATCTTAAATATAATCCACCGCCTAAACCAGAATCTAAACGCAAGGGAAAATATTACCAGGTAGAAGAACAAGCAACGGGTAATACTATCTTGCAATCAGGAACTTATATTCTCGGTGGTAAAGCAGGTATATCTACAAAGATAGGTGGTATAAACCAAACAAATATCGCAACTTCTAACCTCAATAAACCTTTTGCAGATAGACTCCGTCTAGTATTGGATAATATCATCCAAGAGTTGCGGGAATTAGGAGGAGTAATGGTGTTAGGAAGTGCCATTGCTGCCGCGATTCAAGTCTTAGCACCCCGTGAATTAATCCTCAGTTTGGGTGCTGGGCCAATTACTTCAATTCTGGCCATGTTGATTCTAGCTGCAGTAGTATCAATCTGTTCTACAGTCGATTCTTTCTTTGCTGTATCTTTTGCTTCCACCTTTACCAGCGGTTCTTTGTTAGCATTTTTGGTATTTGGTCCGATGATTGATATCAAAGGTGTGGGTTTGATGTTATCAATTTTCAAACCTAAAGCCCTATTGTATCTATTTGCTTTAGCCGGACAGTTGACACTTTTATTTACCTTACTTTTGAATTTGCACGTCATGTAATTTTTGGCAGTTATCTGTGACACTTACAACTGACTTAATAACTCAATAAGTAATGACTTCAATCCAAAAACAAAAAATCAAAAATCAGTTACTTCCTTGGCTGGATGTTATAGCAATCACAGCTTGGGGAATTTTAATGCTAAAATACTGGTTCACAGGCAAACTAAATTTATTGATTCATCCTGATTACTTTTGGTTAGTAATTGTGGCTGCAATAGGTTTATTGATTGTTGGTTTTTTCAAAGGGATACAACTGTGGCAGCAACACCGTCGTTATGAAGTACCTAATAACCAACAACAACATATAAATTTATTTCCTCCTGGTTGGGGTAGTGCCTTACTCTTAACCACAGCAATTTTAGGATTTATCATTACCCCCCGCGTCTTTGCCTCTCAAATAGCACTTGAACGGGGTGTCACCGAGTTATTGGGCGCGACACGCGCCCAACCCCAAGCATTTCGCCCTACCATTCGACCAGAAGAGCGATCGCTCATAGACTGGGTACGCACACTGAACGTCTATCCAGAACCAGATGCCTATACAGGGCAGAAAGTCAAAGTCCAGGGATTTGTAGTCCATCCTCCAGAACTAGATCAAAACCACTTGTTATTAGCTCGATTTGTCATTACTTGTTGTGCTGCAGATGCCTATCCAGCAGGATTACCAGTTCAACTGGGAGAAAACCGCAATGAATACCCACCAGATACCTGGCTGGAAGTAGAAGGACAAATGATCACAGAAAACATCGCCAATAAACGTCAATTAACTATTAAAGCCTCCTCCCTCAAAAAAATTCCCCAACCTGAAAATCCATATAGTTATTAGGTGACAGGAGGCAGGGTGTAAGGGTATAGGGGGAAAAAATGCAATGCCCAATGCTCAATGCCCAATGCTCAATACCCAATGCTCAATGCCCAATGACAAAATCTTATAAATTTATTCAACCACTAGATCGTGTTGTTATCGCCCTCATGATCCTCTTGAGTCTACTGATTGGCTTTGTCATCTGGCAAGGTGATGTAGTCAAGCCCATCGTCCGTAACTTTACCTGGGAGAATCAAAAAATTGGAGCAGAAGACACAGCTTTCACACTCACTTTTAGTCGTCCAATGGACACCAAAAGCGTAGAAGAAAATTTAAAAGTCTGTCCAGTAGAAACCAAAAGCGTAGAAGAAAACTCAACAACCTGTCCAGTTCTCGCAGGTAAAATCAGTTGGGCAGGGCGAAGACTAGTTTACACACTAGTAACACCAGCACCTTATGGAACAACTTATAAAGTTTCATTGCAAGGAGCAACAGATAAATTTTCCCGAAAAGAAGGAAAAAAGAGGGAAATTCAACCCTTTACAGGCAGCTTTATGACAAGAGATCGCGCTCTACTTTACATAGGAGCTAATCAACAAGAGCAGGGAAAATTAGTAATCTATAACCTAACCCAAGGGCAAAAAAAGGTACTTACCCCCAAAGACCTAATTGTGATGGACTTCGAGCCATTTCCAGATGGAGAGAAAATATTATTTTCTGCTCGTTCCTCTAAAAATCCAGACATACTCTCAGCCCAACTATATACAGTCACAACAGGAATTTCTAGCACAACTGGTCAACAACCACAACCACCAGGCAAACTAGACCTGATTTTAGATAATAAAGACTATCAAAACTTAAAATTTGATCTATCCCCTGATGGAGCAAAAATTGTTGTCCAACGCGGTAAAATAGATAGTCCAGGCGACTTTGGGCTATGGCACTTATTAACAACTCAAGATAGTTCAGGAACAAAACCCACCGCAAAACGCTTACAAAGTCAATCAGCAGGCGACTTTCTCATAACACCCGATAGCAAAGCAGTAGCAGTTGCTCAAGGACAAGGAACAGCAATTTTATCCCTTCAAGGAGATGCTACCAAACCTCTAGATTTTCTACCCCAATTTGGCTTAGTTCAAGCTTTTTCCAAAGATGGTTCACAAGCCGCAATGGTCAAATTTAATACTGACTTCACGCGAGATTTATTCCTAGTCACCAATCAAGGCGTGCAGAAACAACTATTAAAAACCACAGGCTCAATCCTTGGTTGCAATTTTGATCCTGCCTCACCCACCCTCTACTGCTTACTAACACAACTAATATCAAAAGAACAATATATAGAGCAGCCTTATTTAGTTGCGATTAACCTCAAAACCGACCAACAAAAACCACTCTTAATGCTACCCCCAGCCCAACGAAATGTGCAAATGAGTTTAGCACCCGACGGTTTGGGTATAGTGTTTGACCAAATAGTACCAATAGAAAACTCAACAACCACATTACCTGTAAACACCTTAAAAACTGATGATGGTGAACCGATTGCTACGAGCAGTCTGTGGTTAATGCCTCTTTTACCCATCACTGATGTAGCCAACATTGAAATCAAACCAGAACAACTTCCCTTAGTCGGTTTTCATCCTCACTGGCTACCTTAAGGGGAGCAGGGGTGTAGGGGGAACATTTTTCCCTGATACCACAGCGTGGCGTAAGTCATACTCCTTCTTCTAAATTATTATCTTATTAGTAAAATTTGATACTTCTATCCCAGATAATATCTACCAAACAGCAGTAGTTGAGTGAATACGTCAGGGATCATAATATTTTTTAGCAAGTTAATCTAACTTTTAACCTACGTCAAGTAGGTTCACACCCTCTACCACTTAGGGACAAAAAGACTACATCATAAATAAACTTGACACACAAGAAACTGACATAGCATTGTCAGTATTATTAGCATCAAGCAATTTTAGATTTTGGATTTGCGATTTTGGATTTACCCCTTGGCTTGAGACCAAAAAACCTTGTGTCTTTAAACTGCTTGTTTCGACACAAATTTTTTTTCTATCCTGGTTGTAAAACCAGGAACCTGTATTTATTATTACTAATCCGAAATCTAAAATCCCTTAATTCTAGATTGACAATTAGAACACTCTCTCATCACTAGTACCGCAAGGCGCAAGTCAAAAGTTAAAAGTCAAAAATCTTATGGAGTAGGCTTTTCATCTAATTTACATCTTTGATATATTTCCGCCAAGTTGTACTAGTACAACTTGGCGGAAATAAACAGACAGTTAGCAACAGACAAAAAGTTAAATTCCTTGAGTATTAAGGCTTTCTAGCTAATAGCCGCCTTCATGTACTAGCCACTAATGATGAAAGAGAGTTAAACTTGGCTTCTAGAGGAAATCCTGATTGCCTAGGGCAATTGAATGTATTTGATCAGCAATGCTGGCAATAGTATTGCTGAATATTTTTAAGCAGGTGGGTCAAGAGTGATGAATATAGCTGACACCTCAAATAACGGCACTGTGATTGAACCCCTAAATTCTCCAAATTCGCCACTTTCAGAGCAGGCGGGTTGTCCTTTTTACTCAGTTGTGCATGATGAAAATATGGAAGTGACTAATTTGCCACTCCTGAATCCAGTCACCGATGTCACCAATGGGCTACACCTACAGCAGTGTGAATCTCCAAATATAGAGAATTTGAAAAATAATCCACAACAGGATTGGGTTGCTGAACCTGACAGTGAAAAACAAGCGGTTGTGGACTCGGAATTTCAAAAATTACTGACATTGAATCAAGAATTAAGCACAGCTAACAGTGATTTATACAGTCAGGTGGAGCAACTCAAACAGGAATTAACTGAAGCAGAAAAGATTTTGCAATGGCAAAAAAAACGCTCCAGCGTTACTGATTCTATGCTAAATCAACAAACTCAGGAACTTTCAGCCGCCCAAGAGCAAATTCAGTCTTTGTTTCAACAGTTAGAAACTGCTATACAAACTGTTCAACAACAAGATATTTTCATCGAAACTCATAAAGCACAGTTACAAATTAGCCAACAGCGTCTAGCTCAATTAGAGCGCGAATGCTCATTGCTACAAACTAATTACAGTGAACAGTCTCAGCAGCTATTACACTCAGAAAATACCGGTCGGGAATTGCGGACTCGACTGATGCGTCAACAACGTCAAACCCTCCAATTTAAAGCGGCTTTAGAAAAATGTCTAGATACCTCCGTTCCTAACTATGACACTCTAGAAGACAAAGCTCATCATCCCCACGACGTAACTGGTGGACATACAAGATTCTCTAGAAAAGCACGATCTTTGTTTCCCAATGCACAGCCTATTAAACCTTGGTCAGCAGAATCAGATTTTGTCAGTGATGCCTGTGGGGGATTACACCAGCTTACCGATAATTCCTGGGTAGAATCTTCAACTCCATCCCCTCACGAGAAAAATTACTCTGCTCCCATTTCAGAATCTTCTGATCTGTGTTCAGATGAAGAAAATACTCTCACATCCACAAAAATCGCTGCCTCTTTAGAAGTTGATGAATTAATTACATCAGAAACTGCGTCTTCTGGTTCTTCCCAACTAGACCAGCAGTTAGAGAGTCTGATTCAAATGTTTTTTACCTCCCAATCGACATCAGTAACTCCACCTGCTACGGGAGATACTCCAAACAATCATCAAATTAATTTGTCAGTCAGGGAAACTTCAGCTTCTACTACGGAAAATGCTGAAGAACTAAAAAGGATAATAGAAGAGAATTTAGAAATGGAAATAAATTCTGGTGCTGGAGCAGAAAAGTTGTTAATCTCTCCAACTAATGAACCACCAATAACTCCCACTTTTCCACATAAACAGATAAATGCAGGAGACAGTGAGGACTATTGGGCTGAAGTTTCATCGTCTACATCGTCTAAATTGCCTTTACACAATTTTTCCCTAGAACCAATGGGTGAATATCACCAAGAAAATAAATCACCTTCTCCGTTGATTTATCCCCAGCGTCCACCCAAGGGACGTAAATCATTAGCATCTGTGGAATTACCAAGTTTCCCTCCCCAGAATCATCGATCAAAGGTCAATGCTGAAGGATCTATAGCAAGTGACAGGTGACAGTTAACAGTTAATAGTAAATTGGGGAAATTAACCTTCTACGTCTTACTTCTTACGTCCTACCAATCACCAATTACCAATGACTAATTACTAATGACTAATTTGAGTTACTGCTTTTGAGTTAACTTTAACTACCTGATTATGCTGCTGTGGTTTACCAGTAGAAATTCCATAATTAATGGTTAATAATTGCAACCATAATCCGGGATAACGGGGTTCTAACCAAGATTGACTTGATTTCAGGAAGTTTGAAAACCATCTACTTAACAAAAGGCTAATCAGGGCGTGACGACCAAAGTTGAAATAATTACCTAACCACCTCAGTAAGTCTTTCAACCCAGCCATTTGCCATATCCACAGCAGTAAAGCAGGATTTTTCCTGGCTGCTTTCAAGGCCAAACGATTAAAAGTTAACCAATCGCAACGATCTTTAATGAAATTATCTACCACTTCTGGGGGTTCATCTGCTAATAAACCAAAGAAGGTATTGAGCATGGAGTTTACCCTTTGGGGCGGGATAAATTTCCCCGTAGGAACCATCATTCCTTTGGAAAATAACCAAGTCACGGAAACGTTACTTTGGTAGGCACGAATTTGATTTAAGTGCTGAAAACTCAATAGGTTGTGTTTAAGGGCTGTATTTAATAGGGTAGTTAACCGTTCTAGGTTGCGAACGAGAGAACCAAAACCTGTAAAAATCAGGGGAGACTGAAGGGAAGCAGCATCACCAATAGCAATTAATCTATCAAAGGCAATGGTGCGATCTCTATTACTTACACTAAAATGCCCTGGTATATAGCCAAAAGTCGGCTTCTTCCACACCAGCTTATCCATATCACAGCGGCGATACTCCGGCAAAATCATGAAAAAGTCCTCATACATCTCCAACAAAGAACCAGGATTTTTCCCATTCACCTCATGGTAATGAAACAGATAAATTGTTAGTTCCTCCTCAACCCCAGGAAACAACTCCCAAATCAACTGTCTACCGCGAGAAATATCCCCGTGGCTGTAGAGAATATCTCCATACTGAACATCCCACACACCATGCTCAAACCCTTTCTCAACTACTGCTCCCACAGTTGGACACACACTATCAAAAGCCCTACCACCATTTAATTGCCAAGCAATAGGAGAAGCAGTTCCCATTGCATCCACCAGTAATCTTCCACTAACTTCCTGCTCATTACCACTAGGTAAATGCTTGACAGTAATAGTTACCTGTGCATCGCTGATATCAGCCCGAATAAACTCAGTTTCATCCCAGATATCACCAGCAGCAGCTTTGAGTTTTTCTCCACATACTTGCAGCAACTTATCTGAATCCAAAGCGATATTTAGCACTGTCGGCGTGTGCAGAATTGGCGCTTTCAGGCCAGAAGGATTATTAGCATCAAAAAATTTATTGAAACCGTCTTTATACTCCCTGGCAATAATGCTTTCTAACTCACCACTTGTCAGCAAACCCAGATTTACCAAACTTTGAATTTCATCACGAGAAATATTCCATTCCCGGTTCATTCTGCCAAACGGCAAACGTTCGACCAACAGCACTTTATAGCCCAACTTTGCCATCAAAGCCGCATGAATTGAACCTAAAGCACCACCAATATAAATAAGGTCATATTGAAGATTGGGACTTTCGTTTCCCTCTTCCCCTTGACCAGAAAATAATACCTGACGGGGCTGCTGAGGATTTCTAACCCCTTCACGCCAAAGTTGCTCCCACCAGTAAGCACGCTTCAGATCATATTCCCCATTTGGCATTTTCTGAAAATACTTGACAGTTAGGGGATAATAAGCTTCTAACTCTGCGAAAATTGACTTTTGAGCATCAATTTCCGGCGGTTCTGGATAACTATGAGGAAAGCGGCTGCGGATTCCTGTAGTTAGGCGTTGAAGAATTTGCCCCTCATTCGCAAAAGGTTTATCTGCCCAACGGAATACCTTGAGATAAGTAGTACGCTGTACCGACCAGACAAATATAGACAGTTCATCTGGTATACTCTCCGTCACAGACACACTAGGGTTTCTCAAGCGAAAACCTTCTGGGGTAAGCAATTTCTCTCCATTACCTGGCGCAAAATCCACTTGTAGCCAGTTGCGTACAGCCGCAGTATCTGGAGTAGGAACTTCTACATAAAGAATCTCTTTCATATTCTGCTGACATCTCCCATCAATCTACTCACTAAGAAAGATTTGACAAAGGCAGAAAGTACGTTACACTCCGCCCTATCAGTTGCATCAAGATTTAATGAAGAAACTTTAATAGGTTGTTAAATTTATTAATCATTTTGGAACTTCTGTAAACTCGTACCATGAATTATCCTATCCCAGACAGTCCCCAACAAATTTTTGCACTCCGACAACAGCCAGTTGATGAAGAACTCGTAGCTGCAGTAATTGCAGGAGTAGTCAAACTTGTCCGAGCTCAGGGTCAATCCTTAGAAGAATTAACTGCCGAGGTCTTAGAAGATGATCTGGTGTTAGATATACAACAACGACGGTGGTTAAGCAAGTTGGTTGCCCAAGCTTGGGAAAGTTTTCCCTAAATTCATCAAATTCATCGAGTTTTTACCAACGCCTCCTTCAATTGTGCTGCGGTTTGAAATTGAATTTGCGGTTTTTCTGTTAAAGCTAAATCTATCACTTTTGCTAACTTTTCAGGAATACTACTATCACGTTGACGAATGGGTACAGGATCATTTCTTAACACAGAAGCCTAAGAATCACCAACAAAATCAGGGGGGAAATATCCCGTTAACATATTATATAGACAAGCGGCACTTGCCCAAACATCAACTTCTCGTAATGCGTGTTTAAAATCTAGGACTTGTCGGCGAGACATAAATACAGGTGTTCCCATTTTTGTCCCTGTGAAAGTTTACCCACTTAAACCTGCTAAATCAAAGGCTTTAGCTAAACCATAAGCTCCAATTTTTACCACCATTTTACCATCAATATTTGTAAATATTTGGTGTTTTCTGTTTCTCTCAAAAACATTTTTACACCCATTTCTTGAGCAGCAAGCACAGGTAACATGATTTTGAGTGCGACAAGTTTCTTGGTTTGACTATGTTGAGCTAAAAATACTTCTCCACATCCGCCTTTACCTAAAGATCTAATAACCTTACTATTTAGTAATTACTTGTAGATTTGGATTTCCTTGATTCGCTAAATTGAGAATGTTTTTAATAACATCAAAAAAATTCGTTTTCTGCTATATAAGTTATTTGTACGAGATGTTGGGAAACAATATTTTTATCAATAAGAGTGGGTATATTCTCATTATTATTGAGAATCTAGTCAATAATTTAAGGAGTTTTGGTTATTTCAGCGAGGGTGGTTGACAGTGTTCCGAGTTTTGGGTATGCTTATTCTTATAATTTATATATCTATTGGCATTGTCGCATATCGAATATATACTAAGTTTTTGGATTTCAAGATTATTAATTGTCTGAAACAGGATTTACAGGATTATTATTTGTTTGTGATTTTTAGTCAGTTGGGTAAAATACGCAAAGTGACAAGATGCTATTTCTTTGATAAGGTGACAATATTGTTGATGAGAAATGGTATGCGATCTCTATCTCACCTAATTAGATAATCTAGTGATATCATCCTGTAAATCTTTTAGTCCTGGATATCTTGGTTCAGACAACCAACAATGATTAACTTAAGTTAAGATTTATTAGACCTATTCCAAAATAGTTTCTGTGGTATGATAGAGAGTTTTAGATTTTATATATTCTTGGTGTTCTTTGCGATCACTAATTTAAATATAACCGTGTAACTCTAACTTTCGGCTATAACAAAGACAACCCCCTATTATAACATCATATTAGTTCTGCAAGACGTCTATTTTAGGTAACACTGATATAGATGAAATACTCTGTTGAAAATAACAACTTTGGCAAACATCAAACCGATATAGATATATATCACCCCACCTTTTCCAGCAATAACATGATCATCATGAAAATTCAGATATTTATCCTAAATTTTCAGGGCCTTTTCAGCTTGGAAATGCAACAATAAACCATATTCCAAACCTTGAACTACAGCTTGATAGGAAGCCTCCAAAATATTTGTAGAAACTCCTACAGTTGTCCAACGTTGTTGACCATTTCCCGATTCTACCAAAGCGCGGGTTTTTGCTGCTGTACCCGTATTTCCGTTGATAATTCTAACTTTATAATCTGTCAACTCCTTTATAATCTGTCAACTCAAAGTCGGCAATTTGCGGATAAAAGTTCACTAAAGCTTTACGTAAAGCATCATCTAAGGCCGCTACTGGTCCATTACCTTCTGCTGCTTCAAGAATATTTATACCATTTACACCTACTTTTACCGTTGCTAAAGAATTAGTAGTTTCTTTCACCTCTACTAAATCACAGTGGACTTGAAAACCTTTAACTTCAAAAAACTGTTCTCGGAGTCCCAAAGCTTCATACATTAATAGAGCAAAACTGGCTTCTGCAGCTTCAAACTGATATCCTTCACTCTCTAATTCTTTCATACGTTGAATAATTTGCCGGGCTTGGGGATCATTTTTATCTAATTCCATTCCTAAAGACCGAGCTTTAGCTAAGACATTACTTAAACCAGACTGTTCAGAAATAACAATGCGGCGACGATTCCCCACTTGTTCCGGCTGAATATGTTCATAAGTTAAAGGATTACGTTCTACCGCAGATACATGAATACCACCTTTGTGCGCAAAGGCAGAACGTCCCAGATAAGGCGCGTGTTCATCAGGCCCAAGATTGACAACTTCGCTGACAAACCGACTAGTTTCTGTAAGTTGATTTAGCTGGTGTTCACCGATACAGCTATAACCAAGCTTTAACTGTAAATTGGGAATCACAGAACACAGGTTAGCATTACCACTGCATTCCCCATAACCATTGATTGTACCCTGCACCATCTTCGCTTCTGCCATAACAGCTGCTAGGGCATTAGCAACTGCCATCTCTGAATGATTATGGGTGTGAATTCCGATTTGGGGAAGTGGAGATTGGGCCAGAGTTTTTTCTGTATTCCCAGTCCCCAGTTCCCAGTCCCCAGTCCCCAACACAATATTTTTAATAATTTGCGTAATCTCATGGGGTAAGGTGCCACCGTTAGTATCAGTTAGTATCACATAAGACCAGCCATTCAGCCCCTGCTATTGCGGCTGCTTTTATTGTCTGGAGAGCATAGTCAGGATTTCGTTTGTAGCCATCAAACCAATGTTCACCATCATAAATCACACGCCGTCCTTGAGAACGGAGATATCCAATTGTATCGCTGATCATGGCTAAGTTTTCTTCTCAACTGGTGTTGAGTCCTTCAATGACTTGCAAATCCCAAGACTTACCAAAAATTGTCACCCAGCGAGTACCCGCAGACAGTATGGCTTGCAGCATTGGTTCTTCTGCTGCTGTAGAGTGAGGACGACGAGTTGAGCAAAAGGGAACTATTTCTGCTTGTTTGAGGGGATTTTCTTGGAGTTGCCAGAAAAATTGAACATCTTTAGGATTAGCTCCTGCCCAACCACCTTCAATAAAGGGTATGCCTAATTCATCGAGTCTGTGAGCAATGAATAACTTATCTTCTATAGATACTGATAGTCCTTCCCGTTGTGTACCATCCCGGAGAGTAGTATCATAGAGCCAAAGTTGATTTGAGGGAGTTGTGGTCATAAAATTATGACCTGAGAGATAACTTTGTGGCGATGTACCAATATATAGCAGGTGACAGATGATAGGGTGAAAAGTCTGTTGAGGAGTTGGCAGTTGTGGTACTTGTGTGGTTACAGTAGTAGGCGAACTGTCAGCAGCAAATTGCCGTGATAAAACGCGGCCAATTTGCTTGCTCTCCATTTTCCTACAACTGACTTACGTTTAGCTTGTCAAACTCAGGTTTTAGGTGATGTGAATGTAGCAAGATTTGACAGATTTTTGGGGATAAATACAGTTCCCAAAAATTCAGCTAAACTTCCGTCAGTTTTGCTCATTTTTCTAGTTAAATACGAATAATGAGTGGGTTTTGGCGATTCTTACTTTTCATAATGCTATTTTCGTTGTATAATCCAGCCATGAAGCTAGTTGAATGTTATATCTTCACAAAGAAGCATCCTTTCTGGTCGTCCATTTATCATAAGGCATTTTTGCCTAAAAATTTGTTTAACTTAGCTAATTACCATTATTGGGAACATTGCTTTCAACATTACCAGAAATTCAACTTTAATCAAATCTATCACCAATTGTCTCAACCTGATGATTACAAAGCTTTAGCAACAAAAGTTAGTAAGCAAATTATCAGAAGATTAGATTCAGCATGGACAAGTTATTTTCATGCTGTAAGAGCCTCGAATGAACATCCAGAAAAATTTTTAGGGAAACCGAAAATTCTTAAATATAAAGATAACATAAAAGGGCGGAATCTCCTACCATATCCTCATGAATTAATCTCAAAAAAAGCCTTAAAAAAGCTAATTTGTCTCCTGTTAATGAGTAACATCAAAATTCCTAGATCGCAAAAGGAAATAATTGAGGCGAGAGTTGTTCCTAAAAGTAAAGGAATAAAAGTAATAATTACAGAAGAATCTCATACATCCCAAGCCAGTGCTTTAGATGGTGATGCTCTACCTAAGTATGGGGATAGAAAACCTGAATTTACGGGGAGGAGAATGGCAAGACGATTGTATAAAATCAGGAATAGTAGGTTATTAAATGCCGATATTAATTGGTCATTTAATATGATGATAAAAGTAATTCCTGATGTCTTTGACCAAGGAATAAAGGGTTTGCCGTTTAACCCTGTAGTGCTTGATCCACTACGAATGACTAGACTTTCCAACTTTGAGTAAGTTTGAGTAGGCTTCGTTGATCGGTCAAGGTTCTCAATTAGTTTGGACACCAGAAGGTTAAAAAGGAGAGAAACAAGATGGGTAGATGGACACCCTTGATTTTGATGGCTGGTGGTGTGGCAATTTTACTAGGTACTTTGCTAGGGATTAATTTTCCAATGGGTGGACAGCAAACTGCTAATGTTCCACCTGGACGCAAAGCATCTAGCGTTCTTCCGGCTAATATTAATGTTAATAGCACGGCTACTAGGGATGATGCTGAAACTGCTACTAGAAAAAATAATTCTGCAACTGCTAACGGGAATGGTTTTTCTGATGCTGATGATCCCAGCCGAACCAGTGTAGCTCAAAATAACACTTCTACTGACCCGATTGGAACGGTTGATAATGCACAAGACACCAATAATGATAATTCCACAACTGAGACTAGCTCAAATTCAGGTAATACGAACCAAGACAAAGAACCTATTCGTGCTTTGTGGTAAGTTCTGAGTCTTGAGTTCTGAGTCTTGAGTCAATAAGTCATTAGTTATGAGTTATGTAATTATATATGACTTATAACTAATGACTAATGACTAATGACTAGCGACGTTTTAATTATTGGTGGTGGCATTATCGGGTTAGCTTGCGCTGTGGAGATGAAATTACGTGGTGCAAATGTGACTGTACTTTGCCGTGATTACTCTGCTGCTGCCAGCCATGCTGCCGCAGGAATGTTAGCTCCTGATGCAGAAAATATCGCCAATGAAGCGATGCTGTCTTTGTGTTGGCGATCGCGTGCTTTATATCCCGATTGGACAAGCAAATTAGAAGAATTGACGGGTTTAAATACAGGTTATTGGCCTTGTGGCATCCTCGCACCATTGTATAAAAAAGCAGGGGAGCATGAAGTCAGCCAAGGAGGAATCCCTTACGCTGACTGGGGGAGCAGGGGAGCAGAGGTGAAAAAAGAATTTATTCCCAGTCCCCAGTCCACAGCTTATTGGTTAGACAAAGATGCCATTCACGAATATCAGCCAGGTTTGGGAGTGGATGTAGTTGGCGGCTGGTGGTATCCTGAAGACGGGCAAGTTGATAATCGGGCTTTGGTCAAAGTTTTGCGGAATGCGGCTGTGTATTTGGGTGTGGAATTCAAGGATGGAGTGACAGTAGAAGCGATCGCTCAACACCAAGGACAAGTTATAGGTGTTCAAACTAACATTGGTTTACTTCGTGCTGACCATTATCTTTTAGCCACTGGTGCTTGGGCAAATCAATTATTACCTTTACCAGTGCGTCCCCGCAAAGGCCAAATGCTGCGTTTGGGAGTACCAGAAATTGTGACAGAATTACCTTTGATGCGGGTGTTATTTGGTGACAATATTTATATTGTCCCCCGTCGCGTTGCCAGCGGCGAGCGTAGCTGTCGCTCTATAATTTTAGGGGCAACTAGTGAAAATGTGGGTTTTACTCCCGATAACACACCAGCGGGGATTCAAAGTTTACTCCAAGCTGCAACTCGTCTGTTTCCACAATTAGAAAATTATCCCATCCAAGAAATGTGGTGGGGATTTCGCCCTGCCAGCCCCGATGAATTACCGATTTTAGGCGATAGTCACTGTAGAAACTTAACCTTCGCTACTGGTCATCATCGCAATGGTATTTTGCTTGCACCAGTCACAGCCGTGTTAATTGCTGATTTGATTTTGTTACAAAACACCGATCCTCTTTTAACTAATTTCCATTATTCGCGCTTTCAAAAGCAGTCATCTACGACAACATCCATGGTTACTCATCCTGCTAATTTCACTAACGGACATAGTAAAAATTTATCTCTACAACCTGCCGATCTGAAACTGCAAGATTCAGGATTAATAATTGCTGGTAAAACTTTTCACTCTCGTTTGATGACGGGAACTGGTAAATATCGCAGCACTGAGGAAATGCAGAAAAGCGTCGCTGCTAGTGGCTGTCAAATTGTGACGGTAGCTGTGCGACGGGTACACACCAATGCACCGGGACATGAAGGTTTAGCGGAAGCTTTAGATTGGGGTAAAATCTGGATGTTGCCTAATACTGCTGGCTGTCAAACTGCGGAAGAAGCGATTCGAGTGGCACGGTTAGGATGGGAAATGGCGAAGTTATTAGGACAGGAAGATAATAATTTTGTCAAGTTAGAAGTTATACCTGATGCCAAGTATTTACTTCCAGATCCGATTGGCACTTTGCAAGCTGCGGAACAATTGGTAAAAGAAGGTTTTGCTGTTTTACCTTATATTAATGCAGACCCGATGTTAGCCAAGCGTTTAGAAGATGTTGGTTGTGCAACGGTGATGCCTTTAGCAGCGCCTATTGGTTCAGGACAAGGGCTGAAAACTACTGCCAATATTCAGATTATTATTGAAAACGCCACGATACCTGTGGTGGTAGATGCTGGTATTGGTGAGCCTTCGGAAGCTGCACAAGCGATGGAATTAGGTGCGGATGCGTTATTAATTAATAGTGCGATCGCACTGGCTGAAAATGCCCCAGCAATGGCTTATGCGATGAATTTAGCAACTGTAGCAGGTCGTATAGCTTATTTAGCGGGAAGGATGCCGATGAAAGATTATGCTAGTGCTAGTTCTCCTTTGACTGGGACCATTACTGGGTAGCTAATATTTTAGATCCCTGACATTTGGGAAAAGTTAGGGATCTAACTTTTGATATAACGAACCGCAGAGGCGCAGAGAACGCAGAGAAATAAGAGTTTGAGATATATTCTGTGTGAGTCCTAGTTCACATACTTTCTTCTAAGACGTTACTTTTATATTTGATCAGATAAACAGTATCTTTACCATTTTGTTTTTTAAGACATTTCTTGAGTTTAATTTCAATAGAACTATTAATATCAAGAGTTGGATTTCTATTTCATACAATACGTGCATGAATTTTGAATTCTTGTATTTCAGTCAGCAGTTTAGTTATAGATGAATCTATTTGTGCAATTGCTTTTTTTAAATCATGTCCTTTTAATTCCACAAAAACGCTAGTTTATCTTCACAGGATACAATTAGATAATCACATCTTTCACCTTCTGTAATTAAACAACCATCTACCTTCATCTTATAAATCTCTTTACCGTTGTTGTTGGTAACTGGTTGAGTCGAGGGGGGACATTATTCCCCGCCCCTCTCAGTTAAATCTGGGTGTGGGACTTTCACCACACCCAGCTTCCGATGTTCTTAGCTTTCGCGCTTGCTGATATGGATATAATCGTGGCAGCTTCCATGTATTGCTAGAAGGTTTTTAGTTTTCCAGTTTTTATGGTTTCCATCAAAATGATGGAGATGTACCTTCTCATCATTAAGCATTTTTAATCCACAATGTCCACATTTATAGTTTTGCCGTTTAATTGCTCTAGAGGTGTTATCGTCGTATAACTTACTGTTGCGTTCGCTCCAATAAGTTAAATCACCGTCGTAGAGTGATTTCTCTCCTTTGACATTGATGTGTTTGTTTTCGGAGTAAGGAACTGATGGGAATGGTTTGTCTAGTAATTGCAATAGTAGGGACTTTGAGAATCCGGGTTTTACCATCCTTTTTGGGAATGAGTATTTCACGTAATCCCTGATGTTTCCAGTTATTAGCTTCGGTTCTAAGCTTCTCACTTAGTTCAAACCTTTGCTCAAACGAGAGTGCGGTTTTCCCGTCTATTCCCCCTATCTTTTTCTCAGCATTTAGCTGTGTTACTTGACGGATAGCCAGTAATCTTGCAGA
>ERZ1034419.61-NODE-61-length-25964-cov-39.911614_pt1 | contig 25964 bp, 25 predicted proteins | sample MGYA00520531_ERZ1034419 | MGnify/ENA primary metagenome ERZ1034419 (study PRJEB33736, sample SAMEA104288485) | Azolla nilotica | place: Sudan | collected 1982 | study: EMG produced TPA metagenomics assembly of the PRJEB19522 data set (Is there foul play in the leaf... | reverse complement strand
ACTCTGCTTTGCAGACACCTTCTTTAATCCCTCTAGCTTAGACCTGAATCCTTACACAATTGAAGAACATATTAATGCAGGTTTAGGACAATGTGTAGCGGAAATGATAGCTGCAAGAATATTTAATGAACGTGAGGGTAATAATATTCCAACAATTTATAGAACTGTCACCACAGGTACTAACTGGAAATTTTTAAAACTTATTAATCAAGTGGTAGAAATTGACTTGAGTGAATATTATATTAATAATATAGGTAAAATTCTAGGGTTTTATCTAGTATCGTGACTTAATAGGTATTGTATATGCTTCTCCAGTCAATTCCTGCTGAACAAAGAACGGTTTTATATAACGTTAGCTGGGAAACCTTTGAAGCTTTTTTGAGAGATACATGTGAGGATAGGGGTTCTCGCTTTGCTTATGACTGCGGTACTTTAGAAAGTATGACTCCACTGTTTGAACACGAAAACCCGAAAATTCAATTTGACAGATTAATATTTGCTTTAGGTGAATAATTAAAAATTCAAATTAGAAGTGCTGGTTCTAGAACATTAAAACGTCAACGAGTGACAAACGGAATAGAACCAGATAGTTGTTTTTATATCAAAAATGAGACCAAAATTAGAGGTGAACAAGAATTTAGATTTAAAAATAGACCCTGCACCAGATTTAGCAATTGAAATTGATATTACTAGCAGTTGTGTGAATAAATTTAATATTTATTCGGCATTTATTCGGCTTTAAATGTAGCTGAGATTTGGAGGTATGACGCTGAAATTTTGAGATTCTATCAATTAGTGGCAAATGAGTATTTAGATACCTCCTAGCGATATTGAACTTAACCAACAATCAGGAAGTATGGTATTAAATATACTTCCGTGTATCCTCTTAAAGTCCGTATTTCAGGAAATGATTATATTTACATAAAGTTTCAGGTGACGGACAAGAACTGTCAACCTAAAATTAAAGATGAGATAAAGTTACTGTGGGTGCCAAATTACAAATTCCTGAAATAGCCTAATCAATAGGATTCCTAATCTCACATCCCCAATGGTATGAGACAGGTTAAATTAAAATCAGCATCATTTTCATATACTCAGGCATCTACCAACTTTAAGAAATTCCCCACGCATCCCTATCGTCTTTAACCAGGCTGCTGCTCTTGTAAACAGTATTTCAGCCCTTTGTCAAGTAGGTTTTATATATGAATGACCAACAAAGAACTAACCGTAATGTTTCTTCAGGTGTAATAGCAGCGGTCTCAGCTGCGGTTGTAGCGGTAAGTGGTGGGGTAGCTTGGTTGACTTCCCAAACTCCCAATACCTCTACACCAGGAAACCCTTCTCAAACCATTAAACAGCCTCAAAAGCCATTAACTACCCAGCCAGGTAATGAACAAAGCGCCAATATATATTGGCTGAGACCAACAGAAAAAAGCCTGGAGTTAGTTCCTCAGCCTGTTAAAATTGCTGCTGCACAACCTAACGAAGCTTTAGAAGCTGCTTTCAAAACTTTGTTAGCAGGGCCAACTGAAGGTTCAGATTCCACAACTATTCCCAAAGGAACTCAACTACTGGGACTAAAGGTCGAAAATAACGATGTTCACGTCAATTTATCAGAAGATTTTACTAGTGGTGGTGGTAGCACCTCAATGGTTGGTCGTATAGGTCAGGTTGTTTACACGGCTACAACACTGAGTCCTAACGCCAAGGTTTACATTGAGGTTAATGGTAAGCAGTTAGATGTTTTAGGTGGTGAAGGAGTGGAATTACAACAACCACTCACTCGTGAAACCTTTAACAAAAATTATCCTCTTTAGTCAGTGGTCAGTGGTCAGTGGGTTATTAGTTTTCTTTTCAACTGACAACTGACTAAAGACAACTGACTAATTTTTAGATTTACTTGGTAGGCTACTGACTAATTTTTAGATTTACTTGGTAGGCTGAAGTTTTAGACTACTTGTTGCACTATTTCTGGTGGTATAGACAACGTTTGTCTCATCTGTCTCATCAGGATTAACCCGCAAGTAATCAGAGTTTTAACAATGACTTATGTCATAGATAGATTAATAGTTAATCAGGGTTAATTCGCATCAAAGGTTGACCATATTCGATAGGTTCGCCATTTTGCACCAAAATTTCCATTACCTGTCCAGAAACTTCTGCTTCAATTTCATTCATCAGCTTCATTGCTTCAATGATACAGACTGATTGACCACTGCGGACGCGATCGCCTACTTCCACAAATGGTGCTTCACCAGGTGCAGGTGCGCGGTAAAAAGTTCCTACCATCGGAGATTGCACCTCTACAAATCTGGCTGAAGGCGTATTCACTGACAAAGGTGATTGCCCCCCACCTACAGAATTATCACGGCTGGCGGCCGCTTCTGGTAGCTGTGTGGATGCTATTTGGTTTCCTGTTGTCACCGATGTCAATCCCGAACCAACCACACCGCCTAGTGTTGCTTGACCCACTGACAATACAGGACTGACACCTTTACGTACTGTTAACTCAAAATCGTCGCTTTTGAGGGTTACTTCGGCAATATCCGTTTGTGCAATAGTTGCCAGTAGTTGGCGGATTTCATTAAAGTCTAATGGCACAGTTTTTTTCCTCGACCTAACCGTAAATGAGAATCTTAAGTGTGGCAGGGATTAAAATCCCTATATAAACAAGGGATTGAAATCGGTATCACCAACTTTGGATTTTGGATTTGTAATTGGAAATAATAATTGCCTATTACCCATTACGTAATGACTATTCCAACTTGGTGTCAGGAGAAATCAAAATTATTCCCTGCCCAAGTATTTATCTTCCCTGGTATCTATCTTTATACGTTCTCCTTGGGTAATAAACAAGGGAACCATTATTGTTGCACCAGTTTCCACAATTGCGGGTTTAGTGCCACCTGTGGCAGTATCACCTTTAATACCAGGATCAGTTTGCACAACTTCCAGAACTACAGAATTAGGTAGTTCCACTTCTAGCACTTGTTCACCCCAACGAATAACGTTGGCTTCCATACCTTCCTTAAGGTACTTTACGCGATCGCCAATTTGTGCAGCACTCAATCTACCTTCTTCATAAGTTTCCATATCCATAAAGACAAATTCTTCACCTTCTTTATAGGTATGCTGCATCGTGATCTTTTCCAACGTAGCTTGGGGTACTGTTTCTCCAGCCCTGAACGTTCTTTCTACCACGCTCCCGTTCTGGACATTTTTCAGCTTAGTTCTGACAAAAGCAGAACCCTTCCCAGGCTTAACGTGGAGAAATTCAACCACTCGCCATACAGACCCGTCTAGGACAATAGAAACACCGGGTCGAAAATCATTACTGGAGATCATGAAACTTTCAATTTTTGCAAGACAATCGGCATTTATTGTACCCTTCAAAGGTAGTCAGTTATCAGTTACTAGTGACCAGTTATCACGGTTTATTGTTCACTGTTCACTGTTACCTGCCTTCTTAACTCCTAACTATCAAAAGACTACTGATAAAAAACTCAAGACTCAGGACTGTTACTATGGGAAGATTATTCATGGGTGATTTCCTTCTCAACAATTTGATGCTGCATTTGAGCAAATCCATGTTTAACTTATTAAAGTCCTGGCTGAAACACAGCCTAAGGGCAATACTCCTGGTAACAATACTTTTAGGCATAAGTACAGTCGGGTGGACTCCTTCCAGTTACGCCGCCCTGCCATCTGGGAATGCAATTACCGACGGCAAAGCTTTGTTAAGGTATGCACTCCCCATAGATAATCAACCAGTCAGAAAACTGCAAGCTAGTTTAGAAGACATTTCTAACCAACTACGTGCCAATAAGCGTTGGGGTGCAGTTTCCAGAGACCTCAGCCAAGCATCACGGATTCTCGATAAACCCTCCCAAATCTTAGCAAGCGTTCCCGAAGAACGCCAGCCCCAAGCTTCAGCTTGGATTACTGAGTTAAAATCTGGCATAGCAGAACTGCAAGAAGTAGTCAAAAACAAACAAAAAGACCCTATTGTTGAAGGCAGAGCCAAATTACTCAGCCTCATTACCTTGCTAGAAGAATCAATGGTGAAGAAATTCCCCTTTGAAGTCCCTGCTGAATACAGTAATTTACCACAACTTAAAGGTCGCGCCACCATTGCCTTCAAAACCAACAAAGGCGATCTTACCGTAGTCGTAGATGGTTATAGCGCCCCTGTCACTGCTGGTAATTTTGTCGATTTAGTACAACAGGGTTTTTACAACGGTTTAGAATTTACCCGTTCTGAAGAATCTTACGTATTACAAACTGGAGATCCAGAGGGCAAAGAACTCGGTTTTATAGATCCCAAAACAGGTAAATATCGGGCTATTCCCTTAGAGATTTTAGTAGAAGGTGAAAAAGAACCCACCTATGGCATTACTCTCGAAGATGCTGGACGTTATCTTGATATGCCAGTATTGCCTTTTTCCTCCTTTGGTGCATTAGCAATGGCACGTCCTGAAAGTGATGCCAACGGCGCTTCTTCTCAAGTTTTCTTTTTCCTCTTTGAACCAGAACTGACTCCCGCAGGACGTAATCTCTTAGATGGTCGCTATACTGTGTTTGGCTATCTGACAGAAGGTAAAGAGATTTTAGATAAACTCAAAGCTGGTGACAAAATTGAATCAGCTAACGTTGTTCAAGGCATTGAAAATTTAGTTCAACCTCAAGCAGCATAATCAATTTTGGATTATAGATTTTGGATTTTGGATTAATTCTGAAATCTGAAATCTAAATTAGTTCTTAATCATTAGTTATTTATCTAACCTGTAAGTGAAAAATCAATTGTGAATAGTGATTTATCTTCCCTACAAGTTCGAGATATTGGTGAACAAGGTATTTTAGAAAAATTACAACGCTTTTGTCCACCAGACATTATTGGTGATGATGCGGCGGTTCTGGCTATAAAAGCAGAAGAATCTTTGGTTGTTACCACAGATATGCTAGTTGATGGCGTGCATTTTAGTGATATTACCACCTCACCAGAAGATGCTGGTTGGCGTGCATCTGCCGCAAATTTATCAGATTTAGCTGCTATGGGTGCTTTTCCCTTGGGTATCACCGTCGGGTTAGGTTTACCTGGAGATTTAGCTGTGAGTTGGGTAGAAAGACTATATCAGGGAATGACAGAATGCTTGCAAAAGTACAATGTGCCTATCCTTGGTGGTGATATTGTGCGATCACCCATCACCACTTTAGCAATTACCGCCTTTGGTCAAGCCAACCCCAATTTCATTATCCGTCGTTCAACGGCACAGGTGGGAGATGCAATCATCGTCACAGGTATACACGGAGCCTCCCGTGCAGGCTTAGAATTACTCCTCAATCCCCAAATAGGTCAAAACCTCAAAAGTGAAGAAAAAGAAGCTTTAATCAAAGCACACCAGCGCCCCAACCCACGTTTGGATGTCATACCCATCCTTAAAGAAATTTTCACATCCCCCTGCCCTATTTCCATCTCTGGTATGGACAGTAGCGATGGTTTAGCAGACGCCGTATTACAAATCTGCCGTGCTAGTAGAGTAGGTGCGATTTTACAACAAAGTAAAATTCCTCTACCATCAGCTTTTCATAAGTGGCTAACACCAGGGCAATGGCTTCACCCGCCGCAGGCATCGCTAAATTATGCCCTATACGGTGGCGAAGATTTTGAATTAGTCCTGTGTTTACCACCACCAGCCGCATTAACATTAGTCCAAAAATTAGGTGCAGGTGCATCCATAATAGGCACAATTACACCAGGATTAACAGTCATATTACAGCATGAAAACGAAAAAGTCCCCGACCAAGCCCTAAGTCTCAGTCAGGGATTTCAACACTTTAGTTAGTTGTCAGTGGTGAGTAGTTTCTTATTTCCAATCACCAATTACCAATCACCTTAGACCCATTTTTGGGCTACTAATTCAGCCAAATCTAGAACTCGTTGGCTGTAACCCCACTCATTGTCATACCATGCCATGACTTTCACCATGTCATTGCCCATCACCATAGTCAAGTTGGCATCAACAATAGAAGACTCATTTGTACCTTGATAATCAGAAGATACAAGTTGAAGTTCACTATAGCCTAAAATGCCTTTAAGAGAACCTTCAGAAGCATCTTTGAGAACTTGGTTAACTTCTTCAGTAATAGTGCGCTTCTCAACCTGAACCACAAAATCCACCATCGAAACGTTGGGGGTAGGTACACGCAAAGCTACACCATTCAGCTTACCCTTCAAGCCTGGAAGTACCAATGCCACAGCTTTTGCCGCACCAGTAGAAGTAGGAACAATGTTAATAGCTGCTGCTCTTGCGCGACGTAAATCACGGTGAGAAGCGTCTAGCAAACGCTGGTCTCCAGTGTAGCTGTGGGTAGTGGTCATTGTGCCTTTGATGATGCCAAATTTCTCATTTAACACCTTGGCAATGGGAGCCAAACAGTTAGTAGTACAGCTGGCATTACTAATGATGTTGTGTAAGTTGTGATCATAATCATGATGATTCACACCCATCACAAAAGTACCATCTTCATTTTTACCAGGGGCGGTAATCAGAACCTTTTTAGCACCAGCATTTACGTGCCTCATTGCCCCTTCTTTGCTGGTAAAAACACCAGTTGATTCAATAATCAGGTCAATGTTCCACTCTTTCCAGGGCAAGTTATCTGGGTTGCGATCAGATACGCATTTAATAGTCTTACCGTTAACAGTGATCGAATTATCATCAGCAGTAATATCGACATTTTGTAACCTCCCCAGCATAGAGTCATATCTGAGGAGGTGAGCATTGGTTCTAGGGTCAGAGGTATCATTGATAGCCACAAGCTCAATTTGGCTATTTTCTCTACCCACCCAGCAGCGTGCGAAGTTCCGTCCAATTCGCCCGAAACCATTGATTGCAACTCTAATCACAGTGTCTTGCCCTCTGTATTTATGCCTATAAGTTGATATCGTTGACCCCAATCATATCGCAAAGGGGGGGAGTCTTTATAACCATAAAGCGTTAGATATAAAAAAAACACATAATTTATTCAGAATTATTTGTGTAAAGGTTGTGATTGACGATGTAGGATCTGACGGGATCAGGTACTAAATCACCAATTGCACAACTTTGGCGACAAAGTTCACGTATTATACTGGACGAAAATCTAACTAAAGGTGTATGCAGTAATTGCCAATTAATGATATATGATTGTTCTTTAAGTTGTTGCTCCACTTGCTTGCAGATTGACTCACTTTGAGCTATAGTCTCACCACCTACCAGTCGGGGTGCAATTAACCAATCACACATTTGTGCTAGTTCTGGTCCACGATACCAACGGGGTAAAGTTTGGAATGCATCCAAACCAATAATCCAGTACCAATGAGTATTTGGGTAACAAGCAGATAATTCAATCAGGGTGTTGATAGAGTATGAAACCCTAGAGTGCTTTTTCTCAATGAGTGAGACAGTAAAGCTTGGGTGGTGTTTCGTGGCTAGTTGCAGCATAGCTACCCGATGCTCAAATAAAGCTGCTTGTTTATAAGGAGGATTTTTTGAGACTACCCAAATTACCTGTTCTAGATGTAATTGTTCCAACGCTGTTTTGGCCACAAGCAGATGTCCCCAATGAATTGGGTCAAATGTGCCACCAAAAATCGCTACTTGTTGCATCCAGTTCAGAACTTGGGAATTATTAGGTTAGATGGATAGAGAGGGCGTTTGTATCTAGACTATCAACTTGAGTCCAGAGATATCTTTCTACAACTGGTTGAATAATATTTTCACTCCCAATGTACTATTGTAGTCAACTCAAGCTGAGGCTGAAGGCAATCTCAAATCAGCCACTAATTCCAGTAAGGTAAATAAAAATATGTGTTCAAAATTACAAGAAAAATTTTCCCGATGTAGCCCCAATTTTCAGAATGATCATACAAAGATATCAGCAATAGAAAAAATCTCGGTTGAGGGTAATATTTTTTTGAACAAACAAAACCAAAGTAAAAAATTAACCCTTTATTCAGCCATGACTATGTGACAGGACCCGTATCTGTAAAAATCAAAATCCTGTTATGATACCCGTGTCATTTGTCAAAATTGTTTGGTGTGGTGTTAGAGGAAAAAAAGATGAATAATTCTATAGATTTTAGCGGTAGACCATTTCATTTCATAGGGATTGGCGGGATAGGAATGTCTGCGCTGGCTTATGTTTTAGCAAAGCGTCAGTTGCCAGTATCCGGTTCTGACTTGGGTCCTAATCAAATTACCCGTAAGTTAGAATCTCTAGGCGCTCACATTTTTAGTAGACAAGAAGCCAGCAATCTTGAATTCTTTCGTCCCCAAGAAGTATCGACTAATGGAGTTTTACTAAATTCTCAAGAACAACTGTCTGCTACCAAAACAATATTACCCCAAGTAATTTGTTCCACAGCTATTAACACGAATAATTTAGAATACAAAGCAGCCCTAGAATTGGGTTGTCCAATTTTACACCGTTCAGATGTATTAGCCGCCTTGATTGCTGATTACTACAGCATTGCTGTCGCAGGAACTCACGGCAAAACTACAACCAGTAGCATGATTGGTTATATGCTGCTACAAGCTGGTCTTGACCCAACTATTTTGGTTGGTGGTGAAGTTAACGCCTGGGAAGGTAATGCTCGATTAGGGGAAAGTAAGTATCTAGTAGCTGAGGCAGATGAATCAGATGGTTCACTCGTCAAACACTCCCCAGCTATTGGAGTTATTACTAATATTGAACTAGATCATCCCGACCACTACGAGAATTTAGAAGAAGTAGTAGACACTTTCCAAAAATTTGCCCAAGGTTGCCAAATTTTGGTAGGTAGCATTGATTGTGACACAGTGCGCGATTGCTTTGCTCGTCCAGGACAAGGCATGAAGCCAACTATTAGTTACAGTCTACATCCAGAAACCAACGCCGATTATACAGTCACCAATATTGACTATCGTGCTGATGGGACAACAGCACTAGTTTGGGAAAAAGGCAAAGCTTTAGGTGTATTGAATTTACGCCTCCTGAGTCGGCATAATCTCAGCAATGCTCTAGCAGCAGTTGCTGTAGGACGCTCTCTGGGTTTAGAATTTGGGGAAATCGCCAAAGGTATCGCTACCTTTGAAGGTGCAAGACGGCGCTTTGAGTTCCGGGGGGAAGCGGCTGGTATTACCTTCATTGATGATTATGCCCATCACCCTAGCGAAATTTGTGCAACTCTTGCGGCAGCACGTCTCCAAGCTAGACCAGGACAACGGGTAGTTGCTATTTTCCAACCACATCGTTATAGTCGTACACTCACATTTTTAGACGAATTTGCTGGGTCATTTGCCCACGCTGACTTAGTCGTATTGACTGACATTTACAGTGCTGGTGAACCCGATTTAGGACAAATTAGTGGTGAACAACTGGCAGATGAAATTGCCAAGCAACATCCCCAAGTTATTTATCAACCAACTCTATCTTCTATCCGTGAATTATTGTTGTCAACGCTACGCCCTGGAGACTTAGCACTATTTTTAGGTGCAGGTAATTTGAATCAGGCAATTCCTGAAGTCATTGCCACACTTCGTGAACCTGCTACGGCGACATCGTAAGTAGACCCAACTTGCTAGGTTTTCTCTGTGATTCAATTCTTCATCTAGCAATAGTTTCAGCATTTAATATTAGTACCGTAGCAATACGGTAAGTGTTAGTAATAAAAATTCGCAAAAAAGTAAAGATGACAACCTCCCAGGTATCTGGAAACGTCTGCATGATTTCTGCTTTGACTACCAATAAACAGGAAAAAGCCAATTCAAGTGAAAGAAACATAATTCACTTACCTGGCACTGATTGTGTGATCAAATCCGCAGCTTCTTTATCAGCATTTACTTCCTATAGAGTTGGGGGATCTGCTGAATGGTATGTCGCCCCCCGCAGTTTAGAAGCTCTACAAGCAAGTATTGAGTACGCAAAAGACCTAAATTTGCCAGTAACCATACTTGGAGCAGGTTCTAACTTATTAGTAAGTGATCAAGGTATACCGGGCTTAGTGATTGCTACTCGTCATTTTCGTTCTAAGCACTTCGACTTACAAACAGGTCAATTGACAGTTGCTGCCGGAGAATCTATTCCTAGCTTGGCATGGGAAGCAGCAGATTTAGGATGGCAAGGTTTAGAGTGGGCTGTTGGTATCCCCGGAACCGTTGGTGGTGCTGTTGTTATGAATGCAGGAGCGCATAATAGCTGCATTGCAGATATGTTAGTTAGTGCCGAATTACTCTCACCAGATGGTAGATTAGAAACTATTACCCCTGCTGAATTAGGTTATCAATACCGAACTTCATTATTGCAAAGGGGTAAACGCATAGTCACTCAAGCCACTTTCCAACTCCAGCCAGGAGCAGATCGAGCACAAGTCCTAGCGACAACCAAAGAACATAAACAACATCGGCTGACTACCCAACCTTACAACTATCCTAGTTGTGGTAGTGTTTTCCGCAATCCTAAACCTTATTCTGCTGGCTGGTTGATTGAACAAGCTGGTTTAAAAGGCTACCAAATTGGTGGAGCGCAAGTTGCCCAACTTCACGCCAATTTTATCGTTAATCGTGGCGGGGCTAAAGCCAGCGATATCTTCTGTCTTATTAGTCATATTCAACGTGAGGTACAAGAACGTTGGTCCATTTGGTTAGAGCCAGAAGTTAAAATGATCGGCGAGTTTCAACCAGTTGGTTGATAGGGACAGGTGACAGGTGAGAGAAAATAACTTTTACCAATTACCAATCACCAATTACCAATTACCCATTACCTACCACATCTATAATTGAATTTGATTTGTTATTCAAAGTATAAGTGGACAATTTTATGACAGCAGGAAAAGGCCAGGGATTTGGTTTTGGACTAGGAAAAATGAAAGAACTAGCGGCAGCTTTTCAAAAAGCACAGCAAGTTCAAGAAGGTGCAAAGCGTCTCCAGGAAGAATTAGAGCAAATGGAGATCCAAGGAGAGTCTGGTGGTGGACTAGTCAAGGTTATTGTCAGCGGCAACCAAGAACCCAGAAGAGTAGAAATTTCCCCAGATGCTTTGGGTGAAGGTGCAGATGTACTTTCTGATCTGATAACAGCGGCTATGAAAGATGCCTACAATAAGTCCACTGCTACAATGCGGGAACGCATGGAAGACTTGACTAGTGGGTTAGAACTTCCAGGATTGTAGTTAATTAGTAATTAGTTATTAGTCAGTGGTCATTAGTCATCAGTCGATGGTCAGAGTTTAGTAGCAAAACAACTAACTATTGATAACTGACTACTGACACTCACAACGAAATTTATGGCTTACAAGTTACTGTTTGTCTGCTTGGGTAATATTTGCCGATCGCCCTCAGCAGAAAATATTATGAATCATCTGGTTTCACAGGCTGGGTTGAGCGATCGCATTTATTGTGATTCTGCTGGTACTTCTAGTTATCACATTGGTAGTCCATCTGACCGACGTATGAATGCGGCTGCTGTGTCCAAGTTGGGAATTAAACTCCTTGGTCAAGCTCGTCAGTTTCAAAGATCAGACTTCCAAGAGTTTGATTTAATTCTGGCAATGGATAAAGACAATTATGAAAATATCCTGGCTGTTGACTCTTCAGGACAATATCACCATAAAGTCCGCTTGATGTGTGATTTTTGTTCTAGACACACTCTCAAAGAAGTTCCTGACCCCTATTATGGCGGAACAGAAGGATTTAATCAGGTGATTGATCTCCTCATTGATGCTTGTGAAGGTCTACTGGAGTACGTTAACAGCGTGTAGGGTGATGAGGAAGATGGGGGTGATGGGGAATAATCTATTCCTCCTGAACTCCTAAACTGCTATTATTCGACCAGTCCATGCTTCATTGCAAAACGCACGAGTTCGGCTCGATTGCTCGTTAAAGTTTTTCTCAATAAACTGCTGACATACTTTTCTACTGTTCGTGGACTCAGGTGTAATTGATTACCTATATCGGCATTAGATAAACCATGAGTCAATAATTCTAGAACCTCTTGTTCTCTGGTCGTTAGTGATGAGAGCAGTTTAGGTACATGAATTTGGGTAGATAAGGCATGATTAGTATCTCGGAGTTTTCCGGTTATGGAAGTCTCTAGATTGTCTTGATGAGGAAAACGGTACTCTGATTGAATAATTTGCGATCGCTCTAGTAAATTCCTAATCGCTGCTGCTAACTCTTCTAATTCAAAAGGCTTAGGTAAATATAAATCGCAGCCTGATTGATATCCGAGAATTCTTTCTTGGGTTTTAGTTCGTGCTGTTAACAAAATTACAGGTAATAACCTAAACTCCGCTTTTTGACGCACCCGACGCACTAATTCATAGCCATTCAACCGTGGCATGACAATATCTATAACAATTAAATCAGGATTGTTCTCTTCTACCATAGCCAAGGCCTCTTGACCATCATCAGCCATAATAACTGAATAGCCAGACAGTTCAAGATAATCGCTAATAGACAGACGAGTACCCAAGTCGTCATCCACTACAAGGATTTTTAAGGCCATGGACAGTACACCCCTAGCATTTTTGTTCTCCAGCAATTTGCTTTTGATGAACACTATCAATATAAACTGGTAATCATAGTTTTCTTATGTTTCATACTATGACAGGATTACTTACTAATGACTGCATTTAGGATGATTTATAAAGAAAATCTTAAATGCTTAGGAAGTATTCATAATACTTAATATAATTAACAAGGAATAACAATGCTATAATGATGGATTGAATTAAATGTAAACTCAATTTGCTCAGTCTAGTTATTGAAATTACAGAGTATCTTTAAATATAATTTAATACAACGAAAATTTTCAATGAGTGACAAAAACGAAGGTTTTAAAGTTATTACTGACAATCGACAAGCCCGTTATTTGTATGAAATCTTAGAAACCTACGAAGTGGGAATTCAACTGACAGGTACTGAGGTAAAATCCATCCGTGCGGGTAAAGTTAATCTCAAAGACGGCTATGCGTTGATTCGCAATGGCGAAGCATGGTTGATAAATGCACATATTTCTCCATACACTTCTAGTGGACAATATTTTAATCATGAACCACGCCGCACACGAAAATTATTGCTGCATCGTCAAGAAATCCGCAAGCTAATTGGTAAGGTGGAACAGCAAGGTTTAACTCTAGTGCCGTTAAAAATGTATCTTAAAGGAGGCTGGGTAAAACTGAGTATCGGCTTGGGTAAAGGCAAGAAAGTTCACGACAAGCGCGAAGATATAAAACGCCGTCAAGATCAGCGTGATATTCAAAGAGCAATGAAAAGTTATTGAGAAACTGGAGTGGAGATGAATCTTCTACTAGTCTGTCAACCCAAAAATGACCAAAAATAGGGTGTGGGGTGTAGGGTAAAATAGTTTACGACTTGATAACTGAGAAGTACTCGTACAAAATAAATTTCACATTTCGGGAAGGGAACAGGAAACTCTTAACATGGAAGAGAACAAGATTCTGGAGATTTCTATATTTTTAGCAAAATGTATAATTAGGGCTTGATGAGCTACAGAATCTCAATTGAAACCTAGAACACCGATTCAGTATTCAAAATTATGAATAAAAACCCAGTTTTTTCTCATTGATTCAACGAAATATCAAGCTTCCCCGTTACATAAATTCGGTTGTTGGGATTAATGAATCCGTGTTCTAGACGGCAAGAGAGTTGTACTCCTAACTCCTGACTCCTGCTGTAACAGATAACAGATAACAGATAACACATAACTGATTTAATATGTCCTGAGCCTGATTTAAGACAAAACCTAGTTTATAGCTGTAGATTGATTAACCAGATTTTGGGAATAGATACAGTGGTGAGAGTCAGGTATAAGGCACTTTCACCATGAAAAGTAATTTCACCAAAACTATTGGCGCTGGAGTTCTCACTTTGAGTATGGGAATTTTACCCGTAAGTCTACCAGCGCAAGCCCAAGTAACTCCACCCAGAACTGATGCTGTACCCAACAGAACTGTTTATGATGATCGTAATGATGTGAATTGGGGTTGGCTAGGACTGATTGGGCTAATAGGTCTAGCTGGTTTACTGGGTAAAAGACGTGAAGAAGAACCAACCCGTTATCGTGACCCCAATGCACCAGGGGCTACTAGTTACAGAGACTAATTTGGATTTTAGAGTTTAGATTTGGGATAAAGGATGCTGAGTGTGAGTTGGTTTTGGCAATTTATGGATCAAAAAATAGTCGGTTGTCAGAAAAAATGATACTGACAACTAGACTTCATTACTGATGAATCTTAGTTGAGTGCAGGTTCTGGGTTAGGTTGGTTTGTGGTTTGAGACAAAGGTGTCCAATAGCTGGCAACCAAAGCAACCATGAGCCACCAAAGGGTATTAAGTGAGGGACGATACCAGACGGTATCTACCATGCCATGAGCAAGCATACCTAGCAAAGCAGCGATCGCTCCAATTACCCAAAATCCTTCTATACTTCTTGATTGACGAAATCGTTGTAGTTGTATAAAAGCTGTATTAAAAGTGACAATTATTAACCAGAGAAAACAAGCTAAACCCATAACACCAGTTTCGACAGCCACTTCTAGAAAAATAGAATAGGCGCTCAAAGCAGTATAGCGGGGTTGTTGGTAGAGAGGATAAACCTTGTTAAAAGAATGGTGTCCAGGGCCAATACCAATAATGGGGCGATCACCTATCATCCTAAAGACAGCATCCCAAACATTTCGGCGAAAATTATTACTACTATCTTGACGGTCTGCAAAAATACTCACAACCCGCAAGCGCACAGGTTCAACAAAAATCATAGCCAGCACCAATACCCCAATTAAACTACCGAGAATAATTGGTAATGACCAAGTGCGCCAAAATGGTGGCATTTCTAGACTCCACCAATAAATCAACAAGGCCATTCCGGTTAAAAATGCTACTACTAAAGCAATCCAGCCCCCACGGCTATAAGTGAGAACCAAACAGACAGTATTAACAGCAAACATTGTTACAGCTAAAGTTTTCTTGAACCAGCCTTGCCAAGCAAAAATCGTCACTAAGCTTAAAACAACGGCTGGTAGGAGATATCCTGCCAATAAATTGGGATTACCTAAATAACTGTAAACCCTTGTCGTTTTGGAGAGAGGAGACTCTGGATCAACCCAAGTCGCCAATGCTTTTGCACCAAAAAACCATTGCCTGATACCATATACACTGACAATCAGGGATGTGTGTAAATAAAGAGTGATCAGCCAACACCGCATGCGGGAAAACCTCAGCACCCTTGCGCAGACAGTAAAAAGTAACAGATAGAGTGATAATGTCACCAAATCACTCAAAGCTGCCTTTTTCACAGGAGATAAAGCAGTAGCGATCACCGCAATTCCCCAATAAAGCAATACCAACAGATGAATAGGGGTTACAGAAGCTACATTTACAGAAGTTGTCTCATCAGATAAAGTGAGCAACAGCCAGAATCCTATACAAGCCACCAACAACACCAGTATTAAACTAGTGGATACAAAAGGTGCCAAAGCATAAACGAGACTAAGAAGAGCAGCTGCTATAGTATCTCCCCACTGCATCAACAGACTGGTTTGCCGCCAAGGACGTAAAATCCCGACCATAAACCGATGCAGGTAACTGGTATTCAGATATTCTTTGAGCGGTAGAGAGGATAAAGTAAATCTTTGCCAGACTAAATTCATAAAACGTTGTCACCAAACAGCACCTATTGTGTGCAGAACTTGGCCTCAATCATAATCCGAGTGCTATATAAAGATAACAACATAAAGATAACAACCAAGATGGGCAATTGAAAAATTAGGAATTTTTTATAGGAACCGCCAAGATAGTTAGGACTTCAACAGATGATAGAACTTAAACACTAAAAGACTTTTAACTCTGTCATCTGTCATCTGTAACCTGTAGCCTGTCACTAGACATCATTCATAAATTCAGAATTAGTAGTCGATTGCAATGGTAAAGACATCACATAGCGGTATCCTGATTCTGGTGAACCTTGAATAACAATTTGTCCACCATGCTGTTCTGCTAGTTGACAGCTAAGTAACAAACGGAATTTTTCACGAGACACATGACCAGAAACATTAGCTAAATTCTGATTTGAAGCATCAACTAAGATTCCTGATGGCTCATCCATCAAATTTTCTGACTTCTGCAATATTTCTGGCAAATTCTCCTTATTGTCTGCGTCAATATTATACTTTCCAGGCTCATCCAATATGTCGAATATTGATAAGGAGTCGAGACGGAAGTAAGGGTCTATCTTAGTAACTCCATCTCCTAACCATGGATGGGAAACCCAAACAGTAATGGAGAGTGTATCTTCTTCGTAAGAAATGTGAACACGCACAATACTACCCGTAGCAGAAAGTTGAATCACACTAAATAGTAGGTGATAAACCATCTGCCGTACTTTATCTTTATCCAAATACCAAATGCGATTGCGTCCTGGTTCTACAGACAGACGGATATCTTGTTCTCGACGAACAGTTACTTCTGATAGGGTATTGATAGCTTGTTGACATAGCATTTCCACATCTACAGGAGCTAAATTCAGCCCAGATGAAGTATCAGATAGTGTTCCTAATTCAGTAATTTCATTGACTAAAGAAAGTAGATATCGTCCACTGTGTTGAATAATTTCTAGATATTCTCGCTGTTTAGTTGTTAAAGGCCCATAAATTTCTCGTCCCAGAACACCAGCCATACCAAGTACAGAGGTTAAGGGTGTACGCAACTCTTCAGTTAGCTGTCCTAATAATTCTAGTTTGATCTGCTGAGTCGAACCAGAGTCAGTGTTTATATTGGGAGGGGAAATTTTCAGATCAATTATCTGTTCTTCGGGGAATGGCAGTCCAGGAATATTTCTGCTACTGGCAGTTTGTAATTTCCCTTGCAGCAATCGGTTGCGCTCAAATTCGCTCATACTCCAACGAGCAATGATTTGCAAAAACTCAATGTCTCGCTCTGTAAAATTTCGCGGCTGGCGATCCATTACTGCTAATGCACCTAAGCAATACCCAGAAGTATCAATTAATGGTACTCCCAAATAGGAACGGATGCCATAGTGCTGAACTAACTTACTAGTCGATATTTGTAAATCCCCAATATTTACTGTATCAGTAATAACTAATATTTTTAAGGTTTCTACTACTTGGGTGCAAAAAGATTCCTGTCGTAATAATTGACGGTTTTTGGCTAGATCATTCATCAACCCCAATCTTGATAAACCCACTGCTGATTTGAACCAGTGGATTTCCTGATCTATAAATCCTAAAATACAAATTTCTGCTGCTAAAAAGTGGGCAGCCGTTTGAGTAGCTTCTTCAAATATGGGGATAGTTTCTGGTAGAAGCAAACCTAACTCTGACAAGACTTTGATGCGTTGTTGTTCTTTTGTTTCTAGAGGATTCCAACCATCATCCGGGGCAAATATTTTATTTTCAGGCTCTATCATTACCATTGCTACCTTGATATTTTTCAGATTATGTCAATTTTATAACCGCAGTTATCAGATTACTATTTCCTATTCTTTAGGATTCCCCAATTTGAACTTTAATCAATACTTCTGAGTAAAAAAGTTTTACTTATTTTTCACAATTAGTGAGAATATTTTTTAATATTTATTAAATACTGGTGCTATATTTTATATATAGTCCTGAATTATTACTGGTAAATATCCTATGTAAGAATTCAGGAGTCAGGAGTCAGAATGTTTGAGAAATTGGTTAATTATCAAATAGGTATTTTTGGCTTTAGCCTGAAAAAGCTTACTGCTGATGGCTGTTCGCGTAGCGTGCCCTTAGGCATTAGTTTAATGCTTATCCTATCTATTCCCAAATCGTCAATATCCAATAATCAATTACCAGCCTAAACTAAATAAGTAGCAACTTATTCCACTTAAATTTTGATACTAGCAATCTAAAAAACCAAATGATTATTAAAGTTCCTTTTGTAGACCTGAATTTACAACATCAACCGATTCAAGCTAAATTGCAACAAGCCATTGAGGATGTATTAGTAAAGGGAGATTTTATTTTAGGTCAACCTTTATCCGATTTTGAGACTGCGTTTGCAGTAGCATGTGGTAGAAAATATGGAATTGGTGTGGCATCTGGAACCGATGCGATCGCACTGGGTCTACAAGCTTGTAACATCAGTGCTGGTGATGAAGTTATTTTACCAGCTAATACCTTTATCGCCACATTGATAGGTGTAGTCAGTGCAGGGGCTAAACCAATTTTGGTAGATTGTAACCCCAAAACAGCCTTAATTGATTTAGAAGCAGCAGCTAAAGCCATTACCCCCCAAACCAAAGCCGTTATTCCCGTACATCTCTATGGTCAAATGGTATCACCCAGTCAATTATTAGACTATGCTAATACCTACAAAATTTTAATTTTTGAGGATGCAGCCCAGGCACATTTAGCCGAACGGGAAGGATATCGTGCTGGTTCAGTGGGTATAGCAGCAGCCTTTAGCTTCTATCCCAGCAAGAATTTGGGAGCATTTGGAGATGGAGGGATGGTAGTAACGAATAATCCAGATGTAGCAGCAAAAATGCGACGATTGCGAAATTATGGCTCATCTCAAAAATATGTACATATTGAACCTGGTACAAATAGCCGCTTAGATACCTTACAAGCAGCCATATTACACCAAAAATTACCCTATTTATCTCAGTGGAATAGCGCTCGCCTGAACATTGGACAGAGGTATGATATAGAACTAGTACCTTTAGCCTCTGCTGGTATTATTCCCATACACAACCAAAGCGGTACAGGACACATATATCATCTTTATGTGGTCAAAATTGATGACTCTTGTCCTATCCAACGTCAAAAACTGCAAGAACAATTAACAGCAGCAGGAATTCAAACCGGCATTCATTACCCAATTCCTTGCCATCTTCAACCGGCATTTAATTATTTAGGTTATCAACAAGGCAACTTTCCTCAATCAGAACAGCTATCCCAACAAATATTATCCTTACCTATGTACCCTGGTTTGAAAAATAGCCAAATCACAGAAATTGTCACTGCTATTTATTCAATCTTGAAAATTAAATAAAACTGAATTTAACTCATTTTACCTAAGTATTCAGCTAATGCCTAACGGCACGCTAAGCGAACGGCAGTCAGCTTTTTCAGCCTAAAGCCGAAAATACCTATTTGATAATTAACCAATTTCTCAAACATTCTGACTCCTGACTCCATGAATTATTACCATTTTACTTACTCACCAATAACCAGTATTAAGAGCATTTTTAAAATTTGAATTAACACTATGGCACTACAGCAACAAATTAAAAACCGCAACACAATCCAATTGTTAAACTGGGGAATTTTAGTAACTTCACTTCTGCTTTATGCTCCTATATTGCTACATTGGATAGATGGTTGGCTGCACAAAAGTATCAGTATAGAACATGAATATTTCAGCCACGGTATGATTGGTCTGCCTTATGCTGGTTATCTAACTTGGATGAACCGGAAACAGTGGCAACGGCTACGGAATATTAACCATCCTGTCAGCATGGGCTTATTCATAATAGGCATAATTTTCTATCTAAGTGGTGTGGCTGAATGGGTTAATCTATCCTTACCCATCATCTTGATAGGACTGTGCTTATGCTTCAAGGGAATCCCAGGCTTAAAATTACAAGGATTTTCCCTGTTATTAGTACTTTTAGCTACACCAACAGCATTACCTTATTTAATCACTCCCTATACATTTCCTCTGCAAAGCTTTATTGCTGGTACAGCCGCCTTTATCCTCAATCAGTTTGGCATGAAAGTTATGGTTGATGGAATAAACTTATACGTGGGTGGAAGAATTGTAGAAGTTGCACCCTATTGTGCTGGGTTGAAAATGTTGTTTACCACTGTTTACGTTGGTTTGATGCTGCTTTATTGGACAGATGCCTTATCTTCACGACGTATAACGTTTAGTTTCTTATCTATTGCCATGATTATCAGTATAACTGCTAATATCATACGTAACACTTTATTGACCTTGTTTCACGGCACTGGTCAAGAAGGTGCTTTTGCATGGCTGCATGAAGGTTGGGGTGGCGATCTCTACTCTGGTTGTATGCTGTTATTACTAATACCTTTACTCAATTACCTCAACGATTATTTTTCAGAAGCGCCAGCAATGCCGTTCACAAAGGAACAAAAGGATGTATAAACAAGAGTATATTATATAGATAATAACGTGATTAAACGGGTATGATATGATTTCCTTATCCAAAATTTTCCAGGAAAAGCAATGGAGTCAGGTAGCCGTGTTGATTTTACTGCTAATGTTGTTAACAGTGGGGGCAGTTCCTGGATACCTAACAGGAAAATGGGTGTGGCAGCAGCCACCGCCAGTCAATAAACTCCAGGAGTTGAAAAATATTCGCAAAGTAGGATTAAATATTCCTGGTTGGCAAACTGTTCAACATTCAGAATCACAAATTGGCGGACATAAATGGTCTTTGCAGATACTCAAACAACAAGACCCAGCAAATGAAGCTATACTGCTGCTGCTACCACAAAATGGTCCGAGAGATCAACCAGAAGTAGAGTGGATAGATATTAGTGGTTGGGGGAAATCAACTTGGGGAAAGTGGGATATGGCTCAATATCGTACTGCTGAATTTACTTTCAAACAGCCCTCCACTCAACAGTTGAATACTAGCATAAAAGTCAAGTCAAGATTTTTTCGGGCTACGACACAAAAACAAACTTTTGCTGTTTTACAATGGTACGCAATGCCAAATGGTGGAACCTCATCACTTGTCAACTGGTTTGTATCAGACCAATTAGCACAGTGGCAAAAAAAGCGTGTGCCTTGGGTGGCTGTGAGTATTTTAATGTCAATGGAGTCTTTTGGAGAAGTAGAAACATCTTGGTCAAAGCTTCAGTCGTTGGGTGAAAAAGTACAATCTGAATTAATGTCAATAGCTTTATAACTTATTTTATTTCACAAATCTGCACCAATGTTTATAGAGCCTAGTTCTCACAAACGTGCATTTAGCGCCCTGTTTTTTGTCAGTCTTCAGGTAAGTATTGGGTTGATAACATCTATTCAACCTATTTTAGCGCAGCCTTTACCATCTGTAGAACCATCTTCAGTAGAATTTACAACACCTCCAGCTACTTCTGAGGAAATATCTCCCAGCACAAAGGAAGAAAGTTCACCACAATTCAACCGTTATTTCTTGGATACAGGAGATACACTCAACGTTATTGTTCAGCGTCCTCCTGGACTATACCGGTTAGGAATTGGAGATTCTATCAGTGTGTCAGTGCAAAGATTTCCAGATTTAAGTTTTCAAGCGGCAATTAATCCAGAAGGTAATATTGTAGTGCCTCTACTGGGAGTGATCTCTTTACAAGGCTTGAGTTTGAAAGAAGCAGAGGCAAAAATTCGCTCTGGTTTAAATCGCTATGTTATTGATCCCATTGTCTTGTTATCACTATCTGGAGAACGTCCGAATTTAAGTTTCTCAGCCCCTATTGGTCAAGACGGCAATATAATCATCCCGCAACTGGGGAAACTGTTTGTAAAAGGCTTAAGTTTGGAAGAAGTTCAAGAAAAGATTCGCTTGGCTTTAAGTCGTATTACTACTGATACTGTGGTAACGTATTTATCACAAATACGTCCCGTTCAAGTTACAATTACTGGGGAAGTATCTCGTCCAGGAATTTATACTGCTGGTGTGGTAATCCCTCGCATTACTGATATTTTACCATTAGCTGGTGGTTCAACTTTGACAGCAGACCTACGACAAGTGCAAATACGTCGTAAGCTCAGTGATGGTTCTATAGTTTCACAAAATGTTGACTTATACGCCTCATTGCAAAGTGGTGCTTCACCGCCTAATTTGCGCTTACAAGATGGGGATGCAATCATTATCCCACGTCGAGAACTTGGTACAGATGATGGTTATGATCGCAAATTAGTGGCACGTTCGACTTTGGCTGTACCTCAGATTAAAGTCCGAATTTTAAATTATGCTGCGGGAGGAATTGTGACTCAATCTTTACCTAATGGCAGTACATTTATAGATGTTTTGGGAGGTGTGAACCTTAACACTGCTAATCTTCGGGATATTGCTTTGGTTCGCTTTGATTCGGAAAAAGGCAAAGCTGTTACTCAAAGACTTGATGGGAAAAAGGCGCTGGCTGGTGATGCTTCTCAAAATTTAGCACTGCAAGATAATGATGTAATTGTTGTTGGTCGCAACTTAATTGGCAAACTTCAAAATTTATTTACTACCATTACCCAACCATTTTTTAATGTGCAGTCATTTTTGCAATTCTTTCAAACGTTTGGTAACGGGTTTCTCGGTGGTGGTTCAAATTAATAGATGGTAAGCAGGAATAGCTTTTCAAAAATCATGAATGAGTAATTATTAAGATCAGATGAGAGACTATGACACCAACAATTGTTAAGAAATATATTATTGCTTTTGAAAAGTATAAATGGATTGGATTAGCCAGTTTTGGTTTAGTAGTAGCTGGGACAACAGTGGTGGCTATACAACCGGAACCACCAGTTACCTACCTAATAGAAGCTGCGGTGTCCTATACTGGACCACCAGTTTCTTTCTCAAAAACAGCCAGTGAAATTCAGGAACAGGGTAAAGAATTGACACAGGACGTATTACTCTCAGATCAAATTATTCTCAAGGTAGCCGATAAAGTAAAAATAAAACCAAAAATGATTGCTGCCAATGTGAAATTAAAGATGCCTGAAAAAACTAAATCTGGAGCATTAGAAAGTCCATTAATATTAGTTTATTATACAGATATTGATGTTAATAGAGGTGTAGATGTACTAACAGAATTGACAAAATTAATGGTGCAGTTAAGTGGTGATATTAACACTGGCAGACTGAAAACAATTATTAAAAAAATTAATGAGCTTTTGCCACAGGCTAAGAAAGAACTCCAAGCTGCTGAAAATAAACTGGAAGAATATGATCGTCGGGAACGTCCGGCACTTGTGGAAGCAGAAAATGGTAGTTTGCTCCGTGGGATTAGTAATAGTAAAATTCAACAAAGAGAAATTAAATTCACTATTGCTGGACTTGATGCTCAACTTCGTTCTTTAGAAAATAAGTTGGGTTTAACAGTTCGTCAGGCTTATGTTTCTTCAGCGTTGAGTGCTGATACTATTATTGCCAATTTGCGATCGCAAATTTATCAAGTGGAGTCACAAATTGCCGTTCTGAGAAGAGATTTGCGCCCTGAACATCCGACTATGATTCAATTACAGCGCCAAAAAGGCGCTGCTGAAGAATTGCTGCAACAACGTGCGAATGAGGTTTTAGGTGGTGGTGGGATGGCTACTCCTATACGAGGTAATCTTACAGGTATTCGCACTCAAAGTAGTTTAGATCTGACACGACAGGCGTTAGCAAATCAAATGGTGGCGTTGCAAACCCAGCGTGAAACCCTGGAACAACAACTAAAACAGCAAATTCAACAGGAGGAGCAATTACGGCGAGAATCTGCTCTCATCCCCAATAAACAGTTAGAGCGATCACGTTTAGAACAAGCTGTAGGCTTTAAAAAAGCTATATATGACCAAATGCAAGCCAAGCTAACTGATGCAAAAGCCGCAGAAGCAGAAACTGTCACTAGTCTCAGCTTAACCAAACGACCAACACCATTACCTGTAGTTGCTGAACCCAAGAGTGTACCTGCTACCTTGGCTATTGGTGGTTTATTGGGTGCTGTGATTGGTGGCGGTGTCATATTTTTGCTGGGGTCACTGGAAGGAACTTTCAAAACCAGAGAAGATATCCGGGAAAGCCTCAAGCAACGGGATGTGTTACTACTGGGAGAATTGCCTTTAATCTCAGTTGATGATTTACCTCCAGAAGCCTTGCCAGTCATACTTTCCTCTGATTCTCCTTATTTGGAGTTTTATGAGAAGTTCCGCAGTAATTTACGTCGGATTGCTGGTAAAGACGCAAAGGTGATATTAATTACCAGCGTTAGTAGTCAAGAAGGTAAAACATTGAGTGCTTATAACCTGGGGATAGCTTCAGCAAGGGCTGGGAAAAGAACCTTGATTATCGAAACAGATTTGCGATCGCCTTCCCGTGCTTCATCTCTAAATGTTCCCTCTGACTCCTATGCTACTCTTGAACCACTGCTCTATTATTCGAGCTTGAGTGACTGTATTCGCTTAGTTCCCGAAATAGAAAATTTATACATTATTCCTAGCGCCGGACCTGCACGTCAATCTGTCGCAATTATCGAATCTAGAGAAATGCGCCGCGTGATAGAAGATGCTCGTGAGCGTTATGATTTAGTGATTTTAGATACTAATGACCTTAGTAGTTCCAATGATCCACTATTAATTCAACCCTATAGTGATGGTATAGTGCTGGTAGCGCGACCTAATTATACGCAAGAGAATATGCTCACTGAAGCTATTGATCAATTAGTAGAAGGTGAGTTAGGGCTATTAGGAGCAATTATTAATGCTGCTGATATCAGAGTTTGCATACCTCAACCAGCAGAAGAATTACCTACATCCATACCTGATCTCGACCTGGAAGCGATTAGGCAAACAGAAGATATATCCACTATTTTCGGTAAAAATTAGCATCTTCAAGAGGTGTTCTAAGTGCTGCTGCTAATTCTCCAACTAACCAGCTACTAAACTGATTATACACAGGCAAACGCGGTATCAACTCCCAGCCCGCAGGTTGTAAGATTTCCCTGAGTGTCTGTTCCTGCAAATGTGGATAATCAGGGTTAACTTCATCCTTGGGACTTATTCCCCCCAAATCTCTAGCACCTGCATCTAAACATGCGAGTAACCAACCCTCATCTTTAACTAAATTAGGCGGAATTTGAATTGTAATATCTGCGGGTAAAATTTCCCGTGCTTTAGCTATGACTTCCGGTAGTCGAAGAGGATTAAAAGCTTCTGCATCAAAGGTTTGCTGACTTCCCGGACTGTGGGGTTGCAAAATCACCTCTTGTATATGTTGGTAGCGGTGATGCAAATCAGAAATAGCTGCTAAACTTTCCCACCAATCTTCCTCAGTTTCCCCTATTCCCAAAAGCAACCCAGTTGTAAAGGGAATTTGCAACTCTCCTGCCCATTGTAACTGTTGTAAACGCAATTGGGGTAACTTACTCGGTGCATGACGATGGACAGTATTTAACAACTTGGGCGTTAACTGTTCCAACATCAATCCCATGGAAACATTAACATTTTTCAGCTTTTGCATTTCTGTAAAACTCAGTGGTCCGGCATTGGTATGGGGTAAAAATCCCATTGATAAAGCTAAAGCACATAAATCATAAATAAGCTTAAACCAAGCTTCTCGTCTGGATGATAGAGGATGAACCTCACCGCTAAGGATGAGGATTTCACAGACATTTTGATTTTGAAGTTGTTGCAGAATACTCTTAGAGTCAGCAATAGTCAACCAGGAACTTTTACCAGGGTCTGTCCGAAAATTGCAATAAGTACACCTGTTAAAGCATTCGTAAGTAGGGACAAGAGTATAAGCAGCGCTGTAGGTGACAATATTTTGACTGGATGGAGACATATATAGGGGACTAGGGACTGGGGAGAATAATCTAACACCTAATCCCTATTTCTAAAAATGAGAAATCGTTACAAAAAAGATTATTGGCAGAAAGTATTGCTATATCTAGTTTATGGCGGTTTAGCTTACCCAGTTTTTCAAAATTTTTAAAAAATACTACGGAAATACCTTTACAAATCGAAATATTTTGCTTAATTTATATTTAAAATAAATTCATGAGGTAGAAACACCTACCAAAACATACATAACAAAAATGCAATTATAAACACATGACCACAACCATTCAACAGCGCCAAAGCGCCAACGTATGGGATCGATTCTGCGAATGGATCACCAGCACTGAAAACCGGATTTACATCGGCTGGTTCGGTGTATTGATGATTCCTA
>ERZ1034419.60-NODE-60-length-25993-cov-41.581232_pt1 | contig 25993 bp, 31 predicted proteins | sample MGYA00520531_ERZ1034419 | MGnify/ENA primary metagenome ERZ1034419 (study PRJEB33736, sample SAMEA104288485) | Azolla nilotica | place: Sudan | collected 1982 | study: EMG produced TPA metagenomics assembly of the PRJEB19522 data set (Is there foul play in the leaf... | reverse complement strand
AATGGAATTACACCCCTTAACCAGAGTTACAGGTTATTTAATCCACTATCCTTAGCAGATGAGCCTGTTCTTGTGTCCAAGCAAAAAAATCATTGTCATGGGTAGCTTGATTCATACATCAAATATTCTATATTATATCTAATAAGTTTAACCAATTACAAATGACCAAATTTGCATTATTTGTAGGTTTAATTACCTTAGACTTAATTTACCTTGCCCAATCACCTCCAAAGAATAATCAAAAATTAGTTGCAACTGATTATACTGTAGCAGCAGGTGGCCCAGCAACCAACGCATCTGTTACGTTTAGTTACTTAGGTAATAAATCGCAACTTTTAGGTGTACTGGGTTTACATTCCATGACACAATTAATTACTACAGATTTAGCAAATTACCAAATTACAATTGTTGACTTAGATTGCAATAAACAAACATCACCACCAGTATCTTCAATTATTGTCACCCAAGGTACAGGAGAAAGGGCGGTAATTTCTATTAACTCTGTGAAAATACAAGTTAATATTAGTTCTATCCCACCCAATATATTAGAGAATATTGATATTGTTTTAATTGATGGACATGAAATGGTAGTAAGTAGAATTATCGCTCAAAATGCTAATATTCAAAATATTCCAGTTGTTATTGACGGTGGTAGCTGGAAACCAGGATTTGAAGAAATTCTACCTTTTGTAGATTATGCCATTTGTTCGACTAATTTTTATCCTCCTAACTGCAAAAATGCAGAAGATGTTTTTAACTATCTGCAAACTTTTCACATTCCTCACATTGCCATTACTCAAGGAGAAAACCCAATAGAATATTTAAGTTATGGAAAAAGAGGTTTGATAAATGTTGCCAAAATTCGAGCCGTTGATACATTAGGCGCAGGAGACATTTTTCATGGCGCTTTTTGTCATTATATTTTACAGACAAGCTTTACAGGTGCTCTAGAATTAGCTAGCAATATTGCAGGTAAATCTTGTCAATTTTTTGGTACACGCAGTTGGATGAAAACCGGAAAAATATATACTACTAACTGTGGAAGCGATCTCTATTAATAATGCAGATGCCAAGCCTAGTACAATCAGACGCAGCTTTTGTTCTTTCAGGTGGTGCTTAAACATTGCTAAAAGGGGAGAATTGATACTAATATTAAATACTTAATAACCAGTTACTTTTCCCAACACAAGAAGGTTTAAACAAACGTTTATTAGGATAAATTTCAGATAGCGGTGATCCATAGTTTTTAGGAATAAATTGATGAAAGATTTACAAGAAATACTAAAAATTACTCGTGAAGTGGGTTGGGGTGCAGCTAAGTTACTGCGGTCTTATTATCAACGAACAGCCCCAGATCCAGATCTAAACGTACAATATAAGCAAAATGAGCCTGTAACTTTGGCTGATGTAGCTGTTAGTCAATATATTTTATCCAAGCTACAGGAAGCTTTCGGTAATGAAGAATTTGGTTATATTAGTGAAGAAACTTATAAAACCCAACATGGTAAAAATTCTGCCGATTTGGTATGGATTATTGATCCGTTGGATGGCACACGAGACTTTATTGATAAAACTGGGGAATATGCAATTCACATTGCTTTAGTTCAAGACACACGGCCAATTTTAGTGGTGGTGGCAATACCAGAAGCGGAGAAATTATATTATGCGACAAAAGGCGGTGGTACTTTTGTGGAAACCGTTAATGGTTCTTTGCCTTTGAAAGTTACTGCTGACAAATCTATGGAAGATTTAACCTTGGTTGTCAGTCGTTCCCACCGTAATGAAAGACTAGAATATTTACTCCAAAATTTACCCTGTCAAAAACAAAAAGCGATTGGAAGTGTAGGCTGTAAAGTTACAGCTATTGTTGAACAACAAGCTGATATTTACATTTCTCTTTCTGGTAAGTCTGCACCCAAAGATTGGGATATGGCTGCTCCTGAACTAATTTTAACAGAAGCTGGTGGTAGATTTACTCACTTTGATGGTAACCCTTTAGAATATAATACTGGTGACATCAATCAATGGGGAGGTTTGCTAGCTAGTAGTTCTGAAGATCATGAGACATTATGCCAGAAAGCAGAGCAAATATTAGTAGAGTTTGCGGCTAAGTAGGAGTATGAAAGGGGTATAGGGGGTAGGTGTAGCGGAACAACGGAAAACAGTAATATCATCGTCAAATTAGCAGGGTGAGAAAAGAAAATAGTTTTAATTCTCATTAAATTAGTTACAACTCTTACTAGCTCAGTAATACACGCAAAATGTGTGTCTAGTTAAGTCCCCACCTCCCCTGCTTCCCCTTCTCACAAAATCGTGTTGTTCCCGTCCCCAATCACCTTATTTTTGCCTTCTGATGATAAGCTGAAAGCTGATATGTGAGAAGCTTAACAGCGATGGAATGGCACGTAACTGATGCTCAAAGCTTGGCAATCATTGATGGTGAAATTGGCGATCATGTCTTTTCCCCAGCAGAGTATGAGATAGTCCGGCGAGTAATATACGCCACATCTGATTTTGAATATAAGTCTTTGATCCGTTTTTCGGAACACGCTTTACAAGCAGGAGCAGCTGCACTAGCAGCACGGAGTACAATTGTGGTAGATGTACCAATGGTACAGGTGGGTATCGCCTACGACATTCAAAATACCTTTGCAAATCCTGTGTATTGCAGCATGGAGGCTTTGACTCGTCCGCAGAAAGAAAAAACTCGTTCTGCTTGGGGAATTGAAACCCTGGCCAAGCGTTATCCAGAGGGAATCTTTGTAGTTGGTCAAGCCCAAACTGCGCTAACTGCACTTGTAGATTTAATTGAACTTGAGGAAATTCGACCAGCTTTGATAATTGCTACTCCAGCAGGATTTGTGAATGTGGATGCTGATAAAGAACGTTTGCAAGAATCTTTAGTACCTTATATTACTATTGATAGCCGCAAGGGTAATGCAGTTGTGGCTGCTGCAATTGTTGATGGTTTGGTTGATTTAGCTTGGCAAGCTTATGGTCAAGATAGGAATGGAGGAAGTTAAGTAGCTTGGCGTTCATAATTGTCATTATGGCAAAGCAAAAGGCAAAAGGCAAGAGGGAAGAGACTTTTAGCAATTTTATATTTTGTTACAAACCTCAATTTTTTCATACCGACTTAGTTAAATCAGTTATCAGTTATCAGTTATCAGTTATCATCTTCTCTTCTATACTTTTGTCGTTCTGGACAGCGATGACGAGGTTTTTCCTGTTGGTTTTCTCGTAAGCGGAGACTGACTTCGTTAAATAAATCCTGTCGCAATAATGGATAGTCGCTCACCCATAGATTACGACTGGGGATGTAAATATTGCTAAATTCTTCGATGCTGCTTAAATCTGGGCGACTTGACATGAGTATCATTTCTGCGATTTGACCACGTGCGATCGCTTTGTGAGCAGGACGCAATGGTGCATCAAACTCGATTCTAAATCCTGTATCGTCGCCCACTTCTAGGTTAATTCGTTTTTCGCGGTTCTCAATAATTACCAACTCGCCTTTGTTGTTGACGGTTTCTTGTTTACCTGTCAACTTTTCTGTAATCCACCAATCTAAAACTCTTCCTCGGAAAAAGCCGCTGTACTTGTAACGGCGGCTTTTTGCATTGCGGATACTGGCTTGAAATACGGGATACCACAACCAAAAAAAAGCGCCAAATACGCTAAATACAAAAACCAGCCCAAAATCTAGTCTGAACAAGATTTTTACTAGAAAAATTACAACTAGAGTCACGACAGAAATTAATATTCGCTGTAACAAATTACTGAATTTCCCCCAGTAGTATTTGTACTGCGGCCCACTGGCTATGAGGGGGATAATTTGTTCAAACTTTTGGCGAGTGAGGGGAACAAGCATATTTTAGAAACAGATGATTGCTGAGTTTTCTAAAGAATTTTTTCTAGTCCATATACTATTTTAGAAACAGATGATTGCTGAGTTTTCTAAAGAATTTTTTCTAGTCCATATACTAATGACTTTAGCTGGTTGACTTTGCGAATTGCTAGTAAGACTCCGGGCATATAGCAGGAGCGATCGCTTGTATCATGGCGTAAGGTGTAAATTTGTCCTGCTGCGCCAAAGATCACTTCCTGATGGGCAATTAGTCCTGGTAGACGCACACTATGAATTCTAATACCTTCGTCGGATAAAGAGCCTCTTGCTCCTGGTAGTTTCTCTGTTTCTTCTACTTGGGGCGGGTTAAAGGTTGTACCCATTTCGGCTAATAATTGGGCTGTTTGAATAGCTGTACCGCTTGGTGCATCAGCTTTTTGGTTGTGATGCAGTTCGATAATTTCTACATGATCAAAGTATTGAGATGCAGTGACTGCGGCTTGTTGCAGTAATACCATACCGATGGAGAAGTTAGGAATTATTAAACAGCCTGTACTAGCTTTTTCGGCAAAATCGGCTAAATTTTTGAGTTGTTCGGGACTTAAACCAGTAGTTCCCACTACTGGACGAATGCCATAGGCGATCGCACTGCGTACATTGTCATAAACTGAATCTGGATGGGTAAAGTCTACTATTACCCCTGGTTGTAGCTGTCTTTCTCCTGCTACATAGGCCAACATTGGCTCTAATTGATTGCTAATTGGCACTTCCAAGGGTTCGCTTAAACCCGATAATTCTCCTGCATCTTTGTTTTGATGTTCCGGTGAAGTATCAAGAGCGCCCATTAAAATCATATCTGGTGCTTTAGCAACTGCTTTGATTACTTCACGTCCCATTTTGCCAGCTGCACCGTTGACAATAACCGGGATAGTAGATTGATTGGTCATATTTCCTGCAAATGCGTTTTTGACCATTCTACTATTAAGGAAGACATTTTATAACCCTTGCATAGCAATGATTTGAGGGTTTTAATCTCAATGTGTTTCTTTCATACCCCACCGGGATATTATGCTTGTACTGATAAATCCTACTTTCCGATACAGAATTTACTGAAAATTCTATCCAAAACAGATTCCGTCACCTCTTCTCCGGTAATTTCTCCCAATGCATAAATCGCTCCTCTTAAATCAATTGTCCAAAAATCTAAGGGTAATTGCTCGATAATTGTGACTTGCACTTGTTCCAAACAAATCTTCGCTTTTGTTAAGGCTGCCGCTTGTCTTTGATTAATGGCTAAATCAATATCAGCAGCTTGCACTTTTCCGGCTTGGACTATTTCTAAAACCGCGGTTTCTAAACCGTCAATTCCTTGATTTTGTGCTGCGGCTGTGACAATTTTGGATTTTGGCTTTTGGATTTTAGATTGAAGAGTTTGCTTTTCTGCTATGGAAATTAAATCTATTTTATTAATTACCAAAATCACTGGACGGTGTTTTACTTGTTCATAAATTTCTTGGTCTGCTTGTGTCCAACCTGCGGAAGCGTCAATGGTAAATAATACCAAATCAGCAGCACTAGAAGCACGACGCGATCGCTCTACTCCGATTTTCTCCACCTGGTCTGCTGTTTCCCGAATGCCGGCTGTATCTAAAACCTGTACAGGAATTCCCCCCACAACGAGCTGCGACTCCACCACATCCCGGGTTGTACCGGGTAAATCTGTAACAATGGCGCGATCACTCTGACTCCAAGCATTTAATAAACTCGATTTTCCCACATTCGGACGACCAACAATCGCTACTTTTAATCCAGTTCGCAATAATTCACCTTGATCTTTTGTTGCTAATAACTTAGTTATTTCCAACGTCACTTGATCAATTTCGGAAATAATTCTTTGCTCATCTAAAGGTGGTAAATCTTCTTCAAAATCAATCCGTGCTTCAATTTCCGCTAAAATATCCAAACATTGAGCGCGTAACTTACGAATAGGATGAGCTAATTTACCCTGTAACCCAGCTAAAGCAATTTGTGCTGCTTGGGGTGACTTTGCACCAACTAAATCGGCTACACTTTCCGCTTGGGTTAAATCTAAACGTCCATTTAAAAACGCTCTTAATGTGAATTCTCCTGGTTGTGCTAATCTTGCACCATTTTCTAAACATAGTTGCAATACTTGTTGTACCGCTATAATTCCCCCATGACAATGGAATTCCACCACATCTTCACGGGTAAAAGAACGGGGTGCTTTCATAATCAGTAACAAAGCTTCATCTACCAGTTGCTTTGTCTGGGGTTGATGGATGTAACCATAAAGGATGCGGTGACTTTCCCAAACTTGTCGTCCAGGTGCAGAAAATAGAGTTTGGGCGATCGTTATTGCTTGATCACCAGAAACCCGCACAATTCCCACACTACCTTGTTGGGGCACAACAGCAGTAGCTATAGCAGCGATGGTTCCAGTATTAGCTAACAGTTCCGACATGGGAGTTTTGGGATTTACAGGAGTTAAATAGGGGTTGAGCATTGCGCTTTACCCCCAAATTCCAGGATAATATTTAGTTCTTGACCCATTACCAATAATGTTAAATTGATCTAAACGGTAAAAACGCCCAAATGTAGAGAGGGAATTCACTGTGGAGCAGAAAGTTAACTGCGCTGAATCTTGTGTTAACGGGTGTGTTTTAGGCGATAAATGTCCCAATATCGAGTCTAGAGAAGCTGCCTCAAAATTTATTGAAGAGACTTCTTTAGACAAAATGCTAGAAATGGCTGAAGAGAGACTGAAGAAAAAAATCATGGAACCCCCAAAATGGGTATTTCCAGAAGATCCATAGTTGACATACTCGAAAGAAACAGTTTTACCACCCTTACACCCTTGCATTTTTGATCATCTCCTAAAAGATAGAGTATCCAAGCCTAACCTTGTTGTAAAATAAACATATAGAACATAAAGAATAGTTAGGGGGGGCCAGTTTACTGGTCATAAGCGCCTATAGAGACTATCTTCGGAAATCTCCAAGGTTTAAAGTCCAGCCAGCTGAAACAACTACAGCGGCTGTACCACCAGCGTATATCGGGTGATCGCGTTACAACACCAGATTTCGCCCAACGCCTGGCTGCAATTAGCACGGAATTAAATCAGCCTGTATGTACCTACCTCAACCGTCGCGGACAAGTCATCCGGGTGGGCGTAGGCACTCCACGTCAAACCCAAATTCCACCACTAGAACTGCCTCGTTACGGTGCAGAACGTCTTAGCGGTATCCGTTGTATAGCTACCCATCTCAAGGCAGAACCACCAAATGAGGCAGCACTGACAGCAATGGCGCTACAACGGTTAGATGCTCTAGTAGTTCTGAATATTACCGGCACGGGATTTACCCGAAGGGGTGGCGGTTCAACTGGGTACGTCAAAGAAGCTTATTTAGCTCATTTGCTGGCCAATAGCAAGCAGTTGGTTTTCACTCAGTCTTCAGGAATAACCATCCCAGATGCAAACCTATATTCCAGCGTATCGCCACCTCTAAGTTTAGATGCGATCGCCAACCAGGATTTTCTGGACTTGGTGGAAAGTTTAGAAGAAGAATTCAGTCGGGAATATATCGCCGAGGAAGTAGATGCTGACCATGATCGCGTGGTCATTGTCGGGGTGTTAACTGATAAGATGACTTCCCAACAATTCCAAGACACCATACTAGAACTGGCGCGGTTAGTAGATACAGCCGGTGGTGATGTCTTGCAGACGCTACAACAAAAGCGATCGCGCATTCATCCCCAAACCGTCATTGGTGAAGGCAAAGTCCAAGAAGTAGCTCTCACAGCTCAAACCCTGGGAGCTAATCTTGTGGTTTTTGACCGCGACCTGTCACCGACTCAAGTCCGCAACCTAGAAGCCCAAATTGGTGTCAGAGTTGTTGACCGCACAGAAGTAATCTTAGATATCTTTGCCCAACGCGCCCAATCTGGTGCAGGCAAATTACAAGTCGAACTCGCGCAGTTGGAATATATGCTGCCACGACTCACCGGCAGAGGCCGTGCCATGTCCCGACTAGGGGGTGGGATAGGGACTCGTGGACCTGGTGAAACCAAACTAGAAACGGAACGCCGGGCAATTCAAAAGCGTATATCTCGACTGCAACAAGAAGTTAATCAGTTGCAAGCACATCGTTGTCGGTTACGTCAACGGCGACAACATCGGGAAGTTCCTTCAGTTGCCTTAGTGGGTTATACCAACGCTGGCAAGTCCACCTTGCTCAACGCCCTCACTAACGCCGAAGTTTATACAGCCGACCAACTTTTTGCTACGCTCGACCCCACCACACGCCGCCTGATTATTCCCCATGTGGATACAAATGAACCACAGGAAACCCTAATTACAGATACAGTAGGGTTTATTCACGAGTTACCTAACTCCTTAATGGATGCCTTCCGCGCCACCTTGGAGGAAGTAACAGAAGCAGATGGCCTCATACATTTAGTGGATTTATCCCATCCTGCTTGGTTGAGTCACATTCGTTCAGTTCGGGATATTCTCGCTGAAATGCCCATCTCTCCTGGGCCGTCCTTGGTTGTATTTAACAAAATCGATCAAGTCGATGGCGAAGCCCTGGCTTTAGCAAGGGAAGAATTTCCTCTGGCAGTGTTTATTTCTGCCAGTCAGCGTTTAGGCTTAGAAACCTTACGCCAGCGTCTGTCCCAGTTGGTTCAATATGCTGTAGACGGCGATTGTTGACCGAAAACAGGGTGTGGGGTGTAGGGGAAAGAAAAGGGTGTACGGGAAAGTCGAATGCCCAATGCCCCATGCCCTGCCAAAACCCACACATGTGACAACGGGAGTATTTTTTAGTTTTGGTTAAAATTGAAAAGTATTTGTTCAAAATCAGAATATTATGACTACAAAAGTAGAAATTTACACTTGGACTACTTGCCCATTTTGTATTCGTGCCAAAAACCTACTGATAAATAAGGGAGTTGATTTCGTTGAATATACCATTGATGGAGATGAGGTAGCCAGAAGTAAAATGGCTGAAAAAGCAAATGGTAGACGTTCTGTACCTCAAATTTTTATCAATGATGAACACATTGGTGGTTGTGACGATATTTACGCTTTAGACCGTCAGGGTAAATTAGACAGCCTACTACTAACGTAACATTCTGTAGTTAAAATATTTCATTAATTAACCTCAACGTAACGGGAATTCTGGGGCGGAATTTGCCCCTCATCCAGCCTCAACACATGATCATCTGAAGAGAAGCTCACTCGAACAAATGGACATGATATAACAATTACATTTCCAGGTATTGAGGTAAAGAGGGTGAAACTGGCTTTTATTATTGATCCCATCCATCAGCTTGACCCTGGTCATGATACCAGTGTTGCTCTTATGGAAGCTGCACAACAATTAGGACATGGAGTTTGGGTTACACAGACAAACCTGTTGAGTGTAGTGAAAGGGAAAGCTTGGGCTTTGTTTCAGCAGGTGGAACTTGTACCAGTGGAGTTGGTGGAGGGGCGTTGGTTAGCAGCGAATCCTTGGTATAACTTGAGGGAATGTTCTTTTACTCTCTTAGAAACAATGGATGCTGTCTTTATGCGGACAGATCCACCAGTTAATGATGCTTATTTATATGCAACTTATACTCTGGATTATATTGACCAAAATAAAACCTTGGTGATTAACAATCCCAGTGGTATCAGAGCCGCAAATGAAAAAATGTATGCTCTCCAATTTAGCCAATGTATTCCCGAAACAATTGTCAGTGCTGATAAACAGGTGATCCGCCAATTTGTAGAGGCCAAGGGTTCAACGGTTCTTAAACCACTGGGGAATAAAGCTGGGGAGGGGATTTTATTTTTGCAATCAGGTGATCGCAATTTTAACTCTATTGTAGAACTGAGTACCCTTCAAGGTCGATTACCAGTAATGGTACAGAACTATCTACCAGAAGCGAAAGAGGGAGACAAGCGGATTATTTTGCTCAATGGTGAACCTATAGGGGCGCTCAATCGTCTCTCCAGTGGCAGCGATTTTCGTAATAATATGGCAGCTGGCGGCACTGTGGCACAAACGGAAATTACACCAAGAGAGCAGGAAATTTGTGCCTTATTAGCCGACAAACTGCGTCAAGACGGTTTAATTTTCGTTGGCATTGATGTCATTGGTGGACACCTGACAGAAGTCAATGTCACCAGTCCTACAGGAATTCGGGAAATTGATCGTCTGGATAGAACTTCTCTTGGTCATCAGGTCATTCAATGGTTAGAAAAGAAGGTATACCAGGGTATAGGTTAGGCCACGCTGAATTCCTACTTCTTCACGAAAAACTGTTATGGCTTACGCCACGCTACCCTATAAGCAAACTCTAAATACAAAAAAACTCCAATAAAATATGGGGTTGGCAACTTAATTGCTGACCCCTATCCTAGTGAAATCAATCGAAAACACAGAAATTTTATACAGCACTCAACCGAAACTGAGACTGTAAATTTAATCTAAAATTTCAAATCTAGAATCACTTAATTTTTAGGTGGTGTGCGTCGCCGTTGGAGAAAATCAGGAATATCTAAGACTGGTTTTTCCTTGGGTTCTAGAGTTGTTGTATTTGGTTGATTAACCGTTGGTTGTGGTGTAGGTTTCCTCGTATTTGTAGGAGTTACAACTCTAACGTTAGCCACATTTTGTTGTGGTGCAGCTTGGATTTCGCCTGTAAACCCAGTCGCAATAACAGTAATTCTGACTTCTCCTTGCAGTCGGTCATCAATTACTGCGCCGAAAATAATATTGGCGTTGGGATCAACTACTTCATAAATTGTTTCTGCCGCAGCATTCACTTCATGTAAAGTCAAGTCGCTACCACCAGTAATGTTGAAAACAACTCCTCTAGCTCCTTCAATCGAGCATTCTAATAATGGTGAAGAAATTGCTGCGATCGCCGCTTCTCTGGCTCTAGATTTACCAGAACTTACACCAATTCCCATCAATGCTGATCCTGCATCTGCCATGACAGCACGTACATCAGCAAAGTCAACATTAACTAAACCAGGGATCGTAATTATGTCAGAAATACCTTGCACCCCTTGACGTAGGACATCATCAGCATAGCGAAACGCTTCTTGTACTGGTGTTTGTTCAGGAATTACTTCCAACAGCTTGTTGTTGGGGATAATGATCAAGGTATCTACCCGACTCTTTAATCCTTCAATTCCTTGTTCAGCTTGGGTGGTGCGTCGTCGTCCTTCAAACACAAATGGCCGGGTAACTACACCCACAGTCAAAGCGCCCATTTCTTTGGCCACTTCTGCCACAATTGGGGCTGCACCCGTACCAGTTCCACCCCCCATACCGGCAGTGATAAATACCAGGTCTGCACCTTCTAAAGCCGTGGCAATTTCATCGCGAGATTCCTCTGCTGCCTTTTGACCAATGGCAGGATTACCCCCTGCACCTAAACCTCTTGTTAGTTTTTGTCCGATCTGCAATCGACTGGGAGCGCCAGCTAAGGTAAGAGCTTGGGCATCGGTATTAATTGACCAAAACTCAACCCCAGAGACATCAGATTCGATCATGCGGTTAACAGCATTACCTCCGCCACCACCGACACCAATCACTTTAATATTGGCGACTCGTCCAGGAACAATTTCACCAATGCGGCTGTTTTCAACCATCTTTTTACTATCATTACTTTGTCCGAAGTTCAGCCCAGAACTACCAAAGGGATTGTTGGAATTAATTGCCAAAGATAACCCTGGCTGTCCCAGGGTTTGGGAATTTTTATAGGTAAGCTCTTGGTTATTATCAAGTGTCATTGGATTTGTGAAAGGTAGATAAACGACTTTTTCGAGTTTTCTTTACTTAAGAGTCAACAATATTTTGACACTGGCACAATCTCTGGCACTGTTTTCTATTGTTCTATCTGCTTACTAATCCAACAGGATTGGATGTGAGATAATTAGCTATTGAATCAGTCTTAAACTTGGGTGATCGCACAGAGTGCAGCACCAGAGGCAATAATCGCATAACTAATTCTAGAAAAGTAGACCTAGCATTGTCCGAATAACGGTCTATATAACTTGATCTAGACATTAATATTTTTAATGCTACGTTGCTGATTTGTCCCCGTATGTCTTTGTTAAAGTTATGCTCAATATCCTCCCACTATTTCTACCAAAAGTTCTCATGAGTGATCAATTTCACAAATTTGCTTCTCCTTTTCTGGATTAGTTACTGCTTCTTTCTGATTATATTGTATAATTTGTGCCTTCCTAGGGCTTAAAATACTTAAGGAAGGCATTTTGTCTGATTTTAGAGTTGATTTTCATCCAAAGCTTAAAGTATTTCTTATACACCTTAGCAGAGTAAAAGCAACTCTACACTCTAAATTTTCAACAAACCAGAGTAGTTGTAAAGATACATGATGCTAAATTTTAGCTGTGTTATTCAGATGCTTAGTAGATGTTACATGGGAGCAACACGATTTTGTGAGGTGGGGCAAAAAGTGTGCGATCACTAAACCCAAAACAGGCATCGATAAAAATCATTTACCGTACGATCAAAATATTGTATACATATAAATTAAATAAAATCACTTAAATAAATTTATCAGATGAGAGAAGTTGAGACAGACTGGTATTCTGGTCGAAAAAAAAGTAGGATTTCCAAATAAAAAACAGGGAACACCTAACATTAGTGACAAAACATATATATTCAAGTCTTGATTTAAGCAAATGTTTGAAATATTTTCAAGAGCAAGTTACGAAACTTTTAGAAAAAAATAACATTCCCGAATGGAATGGACAAACTTTTAAGGCCCATGAAGAAAAGATTAGAGAAGCTGCACTAATGTGGATGAATTTATTGCTTCAGCAGTAGGAGAGCATTCTAAAACTCTGGTTAAACAAACAAATTATCTTTTACGTGCCTATCGGGAAGAACCTTTGAATTATGCTAAAGTTTTAGCCCGTAAATTACCTATTGGTAGTGGAGCTATCGAAAGTTTAATCCGCCAAGTTGTCAATTTAAGAATGAAAGGAAACAGTAAATTTTGGTTAAAAGAAAATGCGGAAATTATGTTAAATCTTCGTTGTCAATGGATAGCTGGAAGTTGGCATAATTTCTGTAATTCCATTTTTACCTCTTTTATCCATCTTCAAACTGTCTAATATTTTAGACGTACAACTCCCATTTCACAGAATTTTCTATGCTAATCAATACCTGGTTATTTGCTTACTGACGTAAGCAGCTTATTCCCACCAGCCACAAATTATTGAATGCAAGTCTTCTTAGGATATTTTGAGAAGATACTTTGTCTTGCAATTTTATTTGTTTGGTGTGATTTATTTTACTTTAATCCCAGAAAAATATTTTAGCGATGTCTGTGGTTGGCGTAGCTAAAAGCACACTTTTTACCCCACCTCACAAAATCGTGTTGCTACCATGTCACTATCACAGATGATTGGACCTTATAGATCCAAATTTTGCCTTTTACTGTGTACTCTTTTAGCCTGAGGGCAGAAAAACTTAATGTTTGACAATATCAATGTTTGTTTTAAAGACCCGACCGCTTAGTTGATTTCCTCAAACAAGCAAGAGTGGACTAGGGATCTGGGGAGTTAATCCGCGTTGTTTGATTCACTTGTACTAATGGAGAGTCAGGATTTTTAAGATCAATATATGCTATCTGTCCAGGATTAAATTTTGCAGGTAAATGCCTCATTTGGACGAGTACCTTGATTTTTTGAGGTAGTTGGGCATTGGGTACACCAAGATGCACATTTCCTAAATCGGTTTTCAATATTAAATTTGCGGGATCTTGACAATCAATTTCCATGACTTTCAGAGAACTTTGACTGACAGCTTGATAAATTTGAGTCCAGTAAGGGCGGTATTGTTCTGGTGAACCCACAACTTTAAGACTCGGTAATTTACCAGTAGGATTTAGGGAAGTGTATTTTTCCAGGGGGATCAAAGCCCCACTAGCATCTAGTAAACCCACATCAGTCTGTTTTCTCTGAGAACTACTATTTTGCAGACATGGTGGTGTTAGTTTTGCAGCAGATTTATCTGAGAATTGGGGTTGAGTATTGCAGGTGGTTGTTTTTGACAACGGGAGGGTGTGAGTAATTGCAACTGGAAATCTTTCCTGGATTTCAATGACTAAACCAGGGGGAAACAAACGACGGCTGACAGTTGCTTTTGCGATCGCAGGTTCTTGTTCCAATGATTCGGCAATAGCAGAAGGCTCAACTCGCCACAAGGATTGGGGATAAGATAGCACCAGAAGCGACTGAACTGTCTGCTCAGATAACAATTGATTACCGGATATCATGACTATTTGCGTAGGTGCTTTTAGCACCCATATTGGTTGGATAATCAGCCAGAGTAATCCACCTGCTAGACCACTCACGGTGAATGTTCGCCAAATAGTCTGGATAATTTTCATCTGCCGTTGCCGACGTAATTTTTTACGCCTCTGGGCTAAATCCTTGCGGTAAATTGAGACTATACCGGCCATTAAAACCCCTTTTATTTGGTCATTAGTCATTGGTCATTAATTATTATTCATCAGCAAAAGGCAAAATAAAGATAAATATTCTCCCCCTACTCCCCTAGTACCCTGGTTCAGGCCCTAGCACCTACCATTTCCAGCAATTATCACTGTCAAGCGTGTGATTATCGTTTTTGATCACAGGTTATTCATCGCCAACTTCTACAGACAAATTTACTAGGAATGATTGTAATCGCATACGTTCAATATAAGGCCAACCCCCTTCAGACTCAATATTTTTGAGAAGTGAGTAAAGTCTTTGGCGGTTATCTGGCAAACTATCTTGAAACATTCCATCACGAATCTCTCTGTGTAACTTTTCTAACTGTCGTAATAAAGCTAATAGCGCCGTTACATCTCCTTGATAAAATTCAGCTGTATCTTTGATGACATTTGTGATCACCTGTAACTTATCTGTCCGTTGCTCGAATTCAGAATTATTATTATTGCTCATGCACATTTCTCCATATATATATACAGGCTAAACTCAAATTTACCTAAGATTAGCCAGAAAGTCTTGACAGCAAAAAGGTACTGGCTCTGGAATAGGTGGTTTATTTCGGCCAACCTGTACTAGTTATCCAGTTTAGGCTGGTCGTTGGTAATTCCTCCCCACTGTCCGAGTCATCTTTGATAGTTCCTCAAAAATTATTGCGATCACTTCTAAAACCAAGCCATGACGTGCAGGACAAACCCCATTACAGCTAAAAGGGATCAATAAGTTCTTGTTTCCAATCAGAGTGTTTTGATTTTGAGTTAAAAAAAATCGTATGATCTGGCTGATTTCCCAATTAAAAAATGGGCTTTACGTAGTGGTAGCACATACATACATAAGACAAAATATCTTGGGCAATGCCGCTGTTGCCAAAAGCAAAACCCCCTTGCTATTCCTCAAGATAATGCGCTCAATCTAAGTAAAGAAGCGGTTTTCGCCATATTAACCTGTGGACTGGATCGTGCCGACACTTCCAGGAAGAAGCAGGAAGAAAAAGCTGGCTTTTATTAGCATTAGTTAGCTTTTTTGTATCGGATTAGGACTCTTTAGCAGATAGTGGTGTAAGCCATACTCCTGTATTCTTTTTGTTGACAACTTTAGATATTAATTTTTGACATTGAGGTTGACCATGAGGTATCGCGCTTTAATCGTTGCATTCTTAGCTTTATGCTTAGGGCTAATCACTGCTTGTAGTGATGCACCCTCTACTAACAGCAGAGACTTACTTACTTACGAACAAATTCGAGGCACTGGTTTGGCTAACAAATGCCCTCAGTTGTCAGAAACAAGCCGTGGTTCTATTGCCCTAGATGGTACTCAGTCATACAGCATCAAGGAACTTTGCTTAGAACCTACCAATTACTTTGTCAAAGAAGAACCTGCTAACAAACGGCAAGAAGCAGAATTTGTAGCTGGTAGATTGTTGACAAGATATACTTCCACCATTGACCAAGTACAAGGCGACCTAAAAATCAACCCAGATAATAGTCTCACCTTTGTAGAAAAAGATGGTCTTGACTTCCAAGCCATCACTGTCAAACTTCCTGGTGGGGAACTAGTTCCTTTCCTCTTTACCATCAAAAACCTAGTTGCACAAACACAGCCTAATTTGACCAGTATCAACACCTCTACAGACTTTGAAGGCACTTTTAAGGTTCCTTCCTATCGTGGTGCTGCTTTCCTAGATCCCAAAGGTCGTGGTGTGGTTTCTGGTTATGATAATGCTGTGGCTTTGCCAGCCCAAGCGGATGATGAAGATTTGACTCGCACTAACGTTAAGCGTGCAGAAATCCTCAGTGGCAAAATTTCTTTACAAGTTGCCAAAATAGATAGCTCTACCGGAGAAATCGCTGGTACTTTCGTGAGTGAACAGCCTTCTGATACAGATTTAGGTGCAGGTGAACCTAAAGACGTCAAAATTCGTGGTTTATTCTACGGTCGAGTAGTAGCTAATCGCGCCTAAATCTTGTTGATTAAAAGAATTTAACTCAATTGCCCTGCTGTTGCCCTGCTGTTTTCAGGGGGCAGTTGGGTTTTTTCATGGAGTTGAGGAGGTTCAGGAGTAAGTATTAATTTTTTTCCCCATCGCCCCACACCCTAAGTAGTCCTCTGTGAATTATTCCGTCAATAGACAATCGTTAAATGAAGCTTTTACAAACTTACGTGAACTCAATGGCTTCAATGCGTAATATTTGCGTAATATTACTGACGAATCATTTTTACGACTCTAGAAAAATAATGAATACTATTACTCAATACCTATAAATAAATCTCATATTGCATTTGTTAAATTAAGTACGATCTCGGTTTGACATTGGGGACACAATTGTATATTTTGATTCTATGGTAGTGGTTGGATAAGCTACAACATACCAGAATATAATTCAATAATAAAAAGACCGATTCGGTATCCCACTAGGTTTTCAACTCAGCCTAGAAAATCCTTTTCTAGTAAGTTTTTGCCTGCCATAGTGTTTATGGATTATGCAAAAAGGTTGTTTATCAGTAAATTGTACGAAGCGGCTAGGTTTAAAAACAGTTAATTCACTCAACTATTAATTCACTCAACTATATTGCTGAATCCCCAATGTGCCATGCCTACTACAGCCACGAACGAACTGAAACATGAGATTTCCCAATTATTGCGAGAGTATCAGCAATGTCCCTCAGAACGCCTCCGCAATCAATTAGTGAAAGTAAATTTTGGACTGGTGAGAAAAGAAGCTCACTACTGGATTAATCAATGCCAAGAAAGCTACGACGATTTGATCCAGGTCGGCTGTTTGGGCTTGATTAGAGCCATTGAAAAATTTGAACTTTCTAAAGGAAATGCTTTTAGTTCTTACGCCATTCCTTATATTCGTGGGGAAATTCAACATTACCTCCGAGATAAAGGCGTGACTATGCGAATCCCCAGACGATGGTTGGCACTGCAACAGCAAGCAATAGGACTGTCCCGTTCTTTACGCGAAAAATATAACCGCCAACCTACTGATGCGGAATTAGCAGCAGTATTGGCAATTTCTCTGAGCGAATGGCAGGAAATTAAATTAGCATGGATGAATCGCTCCCCCTTGAGTCTTGATGTACCCATACAACAAGATGGAGAAGAAGGTGCTTCCTGTTTGGGTGAACTAGTTCCAGATCCTCATTACCGCAGTTTTCAACTGGCTCAAGAAGACCAAATTCGTCTACAACAAGCATTGGTACAGCTGGAAAATCGTACCCGCGAAGTTTTAGAGTGTGTATTTTTGCAAGATTTGACACAGAAGCAAGTTGCAGAACATTTGGGCATTAGTGTAGTTACTGTGTCTCGTAGAGTCAAAAAAGGACTGGATTTGTTGAAATATCTTATGGGTGTAGCAGAAGATTAACAGCACACAAGTTCAAACTGTGGTTTTGCTGGTCTGTTAATGTTAAAAGTCAGCCTCGAAATGTCAAAATGTAGGTTATAAATAAAACAGTCTTCGCCTTGAATGATAATTTCAAGTGCGTTGGTTTCCACAAGCAAACTTTCCTATAGCTTTCGAGAACAGCTAATGGGTATAAATACACAAATTACAGCTACGGCTATTTTAACGTTGGCGATCGCTGGATGTACTATTGGTGGAGAAACACCAGAAGCTAATAACACTCCTCCTGCTCCAACTCCCCAAGATACAGCCCAAAAATCACCAGCACCAGCACCTTTTCCTAGTCCTTTGGTATCTCCTCCAGTTAAAAACTCTATAGTGGCTAGAGGTACTGACTTAATTCCGTCTACAAATACAGATTTGCAACGGCAGATTATACAACAAGGACGAAGCGACCCGTTTGCAGAAATTGTTAAATCTCCCATCGGTCAAACAAATACACCCCTGACGATTCCAAACTCACGGACAGTTCCTACATTACCTCCCCTTCCCATTCCACAAAGACCACAAACAGGGCTAAAACTAGATGGTGGACAATCACCAAGAACTCCAAATGCAGTAGGTAGACCTGGTGAGACTCAGGGAAAAATTGCCGGTGGACCTAAACCCAAGCCTCCCATAGTTTCACCCTTGCCTAAAGTTTTACCTCAAACTCTCCCCAATTCATCCATCAAACCTGTATTGCCACCACAACCACAGCCTGAAACCGCAAGAGCAGTTTTAGTCAGTGGTATAGTTTTAATTGGTAGGCAACCCCAGGCAATTATTAAAGTACCGGATGAACCAACAAGTCGCTATGTCCAAGCAGGACAACTATTAGGTAACGGGGTTTTAATTAAGCGGATTGAAATGAACGGTGGTTCTAATCATATTGTCATTTTTGAACAATACGGGATTGAAGTAGCCAAAGCCGTAGGAGAAAAACCACCTTCTTCTTCAATGGGTACACCACTTTCAATGGGTACACCACTTTAAAAGTGTAAAAGTCTGTGATATCTGGACTTTGAACTTATTTAAATGGGCTATTAATCTAAAAAAACAGGTTATATTAACCTTTAATAACTGATTAAGATGGCCATATACGGTTGTAAAACAAACAAAAAATAAAATTTAATAACCGGATATTTCCGATTTTATATATATTATTTGTATGGAACAGATTCAGAAAAAAGTTGAATTTCCTAATTTGCCCTTAACTGTATATCAGGAAATAGCAGCGCATTTGTGTCAAGTTGAAGAGGTAGAAGTGGATTTAATGCCCCAGACATCTTCTGAATTTGATTACAATCAAAGTCAAGTTGGTGGCTTGTCTATTTCATGGACAGCAAATACCAACGAGGAAAGAGTCAAGGAAATTTTAGCTTACTATCAAAAACGCTATGGCAGTTCTTGTTGTGAATAACATAGGACTTACGCATAAGGATTATGCCTAACAGCATGCTATGCCTACGGTACTTTGTGTGTAAATTGCTTTCCGTAGGTTACGCTATCAGGAGGAAGAAAGAAGAATCAACATGGAATACAAAAGTCAGTTTTTTTCATTCACAGCAGGTTCTAAACCGCCTGTGTTGATCTCCTAAGTTACCTGTAACAGATAACTTATACAGTGACCCATTAGGAAGTAAACGACTAACATCGCTGCCGCAGCTACAGCAACTAATGTACCAGCTAACATTAGCGAAAATTCTTTACTCTCGTAGGCTCTCTCCATCAGGTGTAGTGACCAGGCTACCAGCGCCACATCGAAAATTAAAATAGGAATCAACATATTTCTTAATATTTCTTAATACTAGTAAACTAATACTAACATTGTTTTGGGTAACTGTGTCTAACCTGGGAGAGATGTAATTGGTATCTACATCTTTATATTAAAAAGGGATTCGTACTGGAACAGATCGTTCCAGTAGGTAAGTTTTAATTTGTGCCACGCTTAATTGTCCGTAATGTAATAGGGATGCCAGTAATGCTCCTTCTGCTTTGCCTGTGGTTAAGGCATCGTGGATGTGTTCACAGTTTCCAGCACCACCAGAGGCTATAACAGGAACTTCGACTGATTGAGTGATCGCTCGTGTTAACTCTAGGTCATAACCAGCTTGAGTTCCATCTGCGTCCATACTTGTAATCAACAATTCTCCTGCTCCCCGTTTTGTTACTTCTTCTGCCCAATATAAGGCATCAATGCCAGTATTTTCCCTGCCTCCACGCACATACACATCCCAACCTGGGTTTTCGGGGTTGAGTCTGCGCCTGGCATCAATAGCAACTACAATACACTGATTCCCGAAGCGATCGCTTGCCTGATTAATTAAATCTGGATTGCGGACTGCCGCAGAATTAATACTAACCTTGTCAGCGCCGGCTCGTAACAAACCTTTAACATTTTCTAAGGTTTGAATTCCTCCCCCCACAGTCAATGGAATGAAGACCTGTTCCGCAGTCCGGTAAACCACATCAATAATCGTGTCTCGGTCTTCATGAGTCGCTGTAATATCCAGAAACACTAACTCATCAGCACCAGCTTCGTTATAAACCTTGGCCAGTTCTACTGGATCACCTGCATCCTTGAGATCCACAAAGTTAATTCCTTTGACAACTCTTCCCGCCTTGACATCCAAGCAAGGTAAGATTCTTTTAGACAACATAAATTTTTCACTCCTCGTATTTGCTCGGAATTTAAATTGTAAATGTAATTAGGTGATTGGTGATTGGTGATTGAGGGAGAATATCCATCTTCCTAATGACAACTGACAACTGACAACTAACAACTGACATTATGGCGATAATCTCCTCGAAAAAACAGCCTCCAGAACCCAACAGACAACCAAAGCAGCAGCGGGAGTCAGCCAAAGCACCCAAAGCACCTTCCCAGAAAGCACCCCCCCAGGAAAATATACTGCAACCGGAAGCAGCTATTGATGAAGAAGGTAAGCAAGAAGAGAGTATTCGACCCCAGCGATTTGCTGATTACATTGGGCAGCAAGATTTAAAGGATGTGCTAGATATTGCTATTAAAGCAGCTAAGTCTAGGGGTGAGGTGATGGATCATTTGCTGCTGTATGGCCCTGCTGGTTTGGGTAAAACCACAATGGCGATGATTTTAGCTTCGGAAATGGGGGTTAATTACAAAATTACCAGCGCCCCAGCTTTGGAACGTCCAAGGGATATAGTTGGGTTATTGGTTAATCTCAAGCCAGGTGATGTGTTGTTTGTCGATGAAATACACCGACTGTCGCGGATGACTGAAGAAATTCTCTATCCGGCAATGGAAGATTATCGCTTGGATATTACTGTAGGTAAAGGTTCTAGTACCAGAATTAGAAGTATACCGTTGTCCAAATTTACTTTGGTGGGAGCTACAACCCGTGTCGGTGCGCTAACTTCACCTTTGCGCGATCGCTTTGGCTTAATTCAAAAACTGCGATTTTATGAAGTCGATGAAATCAGTAGAATTGTTCTCCGCAGTGCTGAATTATTACAAACTCCAGTTAACTCCAATGGTGCTACTGAAATTGCTAAACGTTCACGGGGAACTCCCCGGATTGCAAATAGGTTGCTAAAAAGAGTACGTGATTATGCTGAAGTTAAAACTTACACAGAAATCAATGAAACCGTTGCTGCAGAAGCTTTACAATTATTCCAAGTTGATCCTTGTGGATTAGATTGGACAGATAGGAAAATGTTACGTGTAATTATTGAAAACTTTAATGGTGGTCCAGTGGGATTAGAAACTCTAGCCGCAGCGACTGGAGAAGATACCCAAACCATTGAAGAAGTCTATGAACCTTATTTAATGCAAATTGGTTATTTAAGCCGGACTCCTCGCGGTAGGGTAGCAACTAAAGCAGCTTATCAACACATGGGCTTTAAGCCACCTAATGAGCAGTTATCTTTGTTGTGATTCCACGAAGACTCCTGACTTTTTGGAGAAATAGGGAATCTAAAATTCTCAATTTGTAACTAAGGATTCAGCTAATACCTAACAGCACGCTACGGGAACAGCAGTCAGCTTTTGCAGGCTAACGCGAAAAATACCTATTTGATAATTAACCAATTTCTCAAATATTCTGACTCCTGACTCCTGAATTCTTGCCAACGGGTTTCCAAGGAAAACAAGTTAATTGTCAATTAAAAATTGACTCACAAATTATCCGTGAATATCAAATTGAGCAAATTGATTTACTAAAAGTAGATGTATTGTTGGGTATCGAAACTGAGGATCGGAAAAAGATTAAGCAAGTATTTGTGGAAGTACACGATTTAGATGATCGTCTAGACAAGATAAGTAATTTACTGAAAGATCAAGGATTTGCAAATATTAAGGTTGAACAAGAACCAATACTTAATGGATCTAATATTTTTAGTTTGTATGCTTGGTGAGAAAAGCATTGATAAAACTTGAGACTTCTTAGACATCCTTGGTTCCTCTCACTATCGGAATGTCCTCTAATTGCCTACTTTTTATTATTTTATAATAACTGGGAATATTTTCCCAAGTTGTTGTTTGCTATATCATTAATTCTGTTGCACATAAAAGAGCCTGAAATGATTAAGATAATTGGTATTTTCTTGAGCTTATTACTGATGTTTGGCTTTTGTATACCAGTGATGGCACAATCCCAACCAATTCCCACCCAAGATTTACAACTAGGGGATGAGTTGGCAAATAAGGCGTTTGCGGCTACTAATAGGGGTGATTTTGTAGCAGCTGAAGACTATTGGACACAGATTATTGAAAAGTTTCCTATTAATGCAGGTGCTTGGAGTAATCGCGGTAATTCTCGCGTTAGTCAAAATAAGTTGGAAGCAGCACTGACAGATTACAACAAAGCGATTGAGTTAGTACCAAATGTTACAGATCCCTATTTAAATCGGGGAACCGCGTTGGAAAGTTTGGGAAAATGGGAAGATGCGATCGCAGATTATAATCATGTCCTGGAACTAGATCCCAATGATGCCATGGCGTACAACAATCGAGGTAACGCTAAAACAGGTTTGGGAAAATGGGAAGATGCGATCGCAGATTACCAAAAAGCTACAGCAATCGCGCCTAATTTTGTCTTCGCTCGTGCTAATTATGCCTTGGCACTCTATGAAACTTGTCAAACAGATAAAGCTATCCGAGAAATGCGAAATATTGTTCGTAAATATCCTAAGTTTGCTGATATGCGTGCTGCTTTAACCGCTGCTTACTGGGTTGGAGGACAAAAAGGTGAAGCTGAAAGTAACTGGGTAGCAGCTTACGGACTTGATACACGCTATAAAGATATGGATTGGGTAACAAATATCCGTCGGTGGCCACCCAGTATGGTAGCAGCCTTGGACAAATTTTTAAAACTACAGTAGGCGATTATACCCAAAATGCTCAGAAACTGTACTGTTTCTTGATGAAAAGAAACTAGTACCGCCGTGAATTCAAAATGCTTCTTTCAGAAGACCTACGGTAACAAAATAGTGCTTCCAGCAGGCTGCACCAACAAAATTCAAAATGAGTACTGCGTAAGCTTTTCAGAGATTTGGAATGGTTGGTTTATTTACGGCATACTGTACTAGGTTCAAAGCCTCTCCGCGTCAACGGGGCTAAGGTGTACACACAAGTGGTCGAATTTAGCCAAGCCCTCACCGAACCGCCCCTAACCCCCAATACTGGTGGGACAGGAATTTTTAAAGTCCCCCATCATTGGGGGATTTAGGTGGAAAAATAGACTGAAACGAAGACACTCAAAATTTAACTCACAATTTAACTAAAACCTTTCAATCTCCACAAACTTAAACTGAAAGTCATTTTCCTGGGAATGCTCTTCTTTCGTCACTTTGCCAAAATTCGTAAATTCAGGAAAGTATACATCTCCCTCAAAATTACCTTCTACAATTGTTAAATACAGCTTATTAGCAAATTTAATTGCTTCTGCAAAAATTTCTCCTCCACCAGCAATAAATATTTCCTCCTTTTCACTCATTGTAGCCCATGTAACTGCCTCGGATAGTGAATAAAAAACAAGACAACCGGGAGCTTTATAATCATGACTTCTAGTAACGATTATATTTGTACGATTTGGCAACGGATGATTAAAAGCAGCATAGCTTTTACGACCGAAAATCACAGGATGTCGCCAGGTTTTTTTCTGAAAATGTTGTAGATCGCTAGGAATATCCCAAGGAATACCCACACGAATGTGTTCCTTTTTTGAGTCAGCTAAAATCCGATTTTCGGAAATGGCAGCAATGAGACTAATCAGAGCCATAATTGACAATATCCTGATTTTGGAAACGGTTGAAGGATTAGCTTCTGCTATTAAGACTCTCACAACTGATAAGACAATGAAAGCTCGCACCCGTGCCTTGGGAGAAAAGATTAGCGCTGAAGATGGTGTAGCAAGAGCAGTTGAAATTTTTCATCGCTATACTAAAAACAGTTTACAAGTGTCATTGAAAGAGATAGTGAAGAATCTCCGAGATACTAGAGCCTATGGCACGCTCCGCGTTCATGCAGTGTCCCGAAGGGATATACTGCACTAAGTTACGCATGGCTTACGCTACACTGCGCTATCAGTATGACATAAGTCCAAGTCTCACCCGTTTGCAGTATACTTACCATCTTCTTAAGTTGTTCAGTTTTCAAAGTCAAATCATGCTAGTGTCAAAAACTCGGTGACTTTGAAAACGCTTTCCCTTCACAACTATTTTCACACCCCCAGACGGACCCAATAAAGCGCCCTTCCGTGCAGGTTGTACTTAGTTCAGTATCAGCCAATTCCATCTCCCATTGAGACAAGATAGTTGCTAAAACCAACTTCATCTCAAACAAAGCAAAAGCCATACCAATACAACGACGATTTCCACCCCCAAAAGATAAAAACTCAGAAGTGCTAAATTGACGTTCTAAAAAACGCTCTGGTTTGAACTGCTTAGAATCAGGATATAAATCTTCTTGATGATGGGTTAAATGATGATTGGTTAAATAAATACAAGGAATAACCAAAGTTCCAGATTCTAAATTGTAACCCATCACCTCTAACGGTGATTTTACCAATCTATTTAAAGCCAACATCGCTACCGGATACAAACGCAATGTTTCTGAACAAACAGCATTTAAATAGGGTAATTTGAAAATCTCATTAGCATCAGGCCTTTCACCCAAATTATCCAATTCTTACAATAGTTTCTCTCGCACCTGTGGGAAATGACGAGTCCAGTAAAGCGGCCATGTTAACGAAGTTGAAGTAGTTTTATGACCAACTACCAATAGAGTTATTAACTCATCCCGTAACTTAAAATCACTCATGGGTTGACCTTGTTCGTCCCTAGCAGCCATCATCAAGGACAACATATCAGTGCCAGATGGATCTGGGTTCTCCTGACGTTCCTTAACTTCCGCATAAATAAGTTTGTCCATTTGATCTGTTAACTGTCAAAATTTTCCCCAAGGACTCCATGCACCTAAATCTTTTTGCAATCATGGAAAAACTAACATCATTGCTCTTAAAAAAGGTTGCTCAGGATTGAGGATTTTTAGTAGTACTTTCTTAAGTACCTCATAACGAGACCCACTCTGTAAACCAAATACAGCTTTTAAAATCACCTCAAAAGATATTTCTGGTATGGAATATAGGAGAGTAAATGGTTTTTCGACTTGCCAGTTATTAGTAACTTGCTGTGTAATTGGGCGGATTAAATCACCATAAGCCAGCATTCTCTTCCCGTGTAAAGGAGGAGTTAACAAGTTGTGTTGGCGTTGGTGTGGCTTACCTTGTAGGGCGAGTAGAGATTTGTTTCCTAACAACGGTGCTTGAATACCCCCAGGCCCACCGGAGTCTAATTGTTTTGGGTCAGTGCTAAAAATTTTTTGAATAGCTTGGGGGTTGCTAATGAAAACTTGTGGTTTAAAAACAGATCAATTCTTAAAGTGAAAATCTCACCGTAGTTTTTAGTACATTCTTCCATATATCCCAAAGGGTTTTTCAACCATTGGAAAGTCTGTATCCAAGGGTGGTCTTGAGGTCCATCTGGCAGTTTAAATGCAGACATTTTCATTTATCTCCCAATAATTCCAACACAAAAGACCTGTCAGGAAAATTAACTTGGTGTCAAAAAAATGGTAGAAGGGAATTTCGACCGTCTACCAAAAGGAAAAATCCACCTAATTATATTCAAGAATATCCACATCGTACAAAACAAATACTGGGAATAACTAAC
>ERZ1034419.56-NODE-56-length-26629-cov-40.906563_pt1 | contig 26629 bp, 21 predicted proteins | sample MGYA00520531_ERZ1034419 | MGnify/ENA primary metagenome ERZ1034419 (study PRJEB33736, sample SAMEA104288485) | Azolla nilotica | place: Sudan | collected 1982 | study: EMG produced TPA metagenomics assembly of the PRJEB19522 data set (Is there foul play in the leaf... | reverse complement strand
CAATGGAATTACACCCCTAAACCAGAGTTACAGGTTATTTAATCCACTATCCTTAATCAATTAAATTACGCCATTGCTTTAATTAGTGAACAAACACAAGGAGATAAGTTAGCACAACTTAACCTCATCGTGTGTCGCAAGGCCAAAAATTCAACTGCCTATCAAGCAGTGCGTGAATATAGCCGCAGTAGGACTGTCTTTGTTAGGATTAAAAGCTTGGCAACGACAATTATGAAATGAGTCTCGCCTTCCATGAGTTAGCTGCTGAAGTAGCTTCCCTGTGTGGTGACTTTGAGGCAATGGAAAAATTCATTGATACTTTCAAAAAATAGTAATACTTTTCACTGAATAACTCGGTATTTCCAACATTAAAATTGACGCACAGACCTCTCAGAATAAACTCACTGAAGCCAGTGTCATTGGTATTGATCTTCTACAAAAGTTGGGCGTAAAAATTCCATAAACACCCACACCAGAAGATATTCAACAGTGAATCCAAGAAACTGGCGAACTGATTAGCAACTGGAAACTTAGAGATTTTGTTCATCCTGATTAGCAACTGGAAAGTTGGAGATTTTGTTAATCTATCTCTGATGACAGATGCTAAAAGCATTGCTAAGGAAACCTTACCTATCTTGAGGGAAAGTTACACAATTGCATTAGAAGTCAGAAACCTGACATTTGTCGGATATGGCGGTAACAGTTCCTGCTTGCATTCGTTGTGTTGCGGTCACCCTCTTGCTACCTTGGAGCAAGATACGTACACTTACCACGAGAGTCTGGTGCAACTTAATCAGGTCACAGCAGTTAATTATTACTGAATCTATTGGTAGACTATGTTAAATTTACTGGTTTTTGCAGAGAATACTACCCTTTTGTCTGATTCTCTTCTCCAAGAGACAGAATTTTTCCCCCTGCTGCGGTCTAGAGATGATCGTATGACTATATATAGTCTACTTACATAAGCTCATGCTTGGTTTTTTGTTTGGGGAATTTGAACAAGCAAACAGTTATCCCCTTGAGTGTAGAAACTATTTAATTACTGTTCCAGGATCGGTTGGCATAGCTGTACTTTATTTCTACGATTCTTTGCTTGCCAAAGTATAATTAAGTCAACCCTTAGGTGAAGAATCAACCACATTAGAGCGAGTAGCAGAAAACCAAACTCAGTTACAGCATTGGGGGCACCATGCACCGATGAATCACCAGCATAAGTTTGATTTATTAGCAGCAGAAAGATGTCGCGTTTTAGGACAGAAAGCTGAAGCTGATAAATTATATGACGAGGCAATATCTGGAGCTAAAGTAAACTAATACATATAAGAGGAAGCACTTGTCAATGAAGTAGCCGTAAAATTCCACCTAGATTGGGGCAAACAGCGCATAGCCCAATAATACATTATTGAAGCCTACTACAGTTATGGAAGTTGCGGAGCAAAAGGCTATCAATCCGCAAATTTTCGAATCGACCCATCGTGGAAATTTACATTGTAACTCTTTTCTGGATGATATTACTGATTTTATTATTAAAATTCCTATAGCAATCCTATCTAAAGGATAAAAGAATACGTCGAAGCTCAGTATTGATTGAGAAGGGTTTCAGGCATTTTCTTTCTCAAGAATGATTTAGGATTGCTATACTATGAATTTTTACGTGTAGGCTCAATAAGTAGGTTTTCCCACTGAGGGTGAGTAATATTTCTATTTATGGGATAATTATCTTATCCCTTGTCAAGTTGATATATTGAATAATTACTTGTTCATATCCTTATCTTCTAGCAGTTTCTCCTGGGGATGTTCTAGTATTTTTTCACGGTCTATTTTAATAGTTGCGTTTTTACTGTTCTTGGAGTACTTTTTTGGGATTTTCGTTACTTTCTCTGATGAGTGATTTTCCTCAAGGCCTTTCGAGTTGGCTTTTATGTCTGGTTGACCTTGTTGTCCCTTAAGCCGATTATTTTCATATTTTAACTGTTGATTTTCGGCTTGTAATTATTTGATTTTTCTTTGTAATTGCTCTATTAAGTTGAGAGGTTCTTTGAAAAGTCGGTCTTTGTGTCATGTTGAAGGCCGCGGAGCGGAATGAAACATCTCAGTACATCCTCAAAACCTAGATTATATAGCCTCCGGCAAGCTTTGCGTTCACACAGTATCCCGAAGGGATACGCTCCATTTCATTGCGCTCAGAATGACAATTTATACCTCTCCCAACTTTTTACTCGAATCCAGTTTTCGTGTTATCTTTCATATTTTATTACATTCCTTATCCCTTGTTTACTTTATTTTTCTCGGCTGCCCCTATTTATTGAGCCAATACATTTTTACTTTCGCTCAAAGATCAATTAAGATATTTGGGAATACTAGATTGAGAAATCATTAAGGATGAGCGCAATATGGTTAGTAATCTTGTCAATATTCCCGGATATCTCATCAGTGAGGAACTTTATAACGGTTCTAGAACGCTAGTTTATCGAGGATATCGAGAAAGAGATTCATTACCAGTAGTGATTAAACTGCTGAAAAATCCTTATCCCACGTTTAATGAACTCTTATCGTTCCGTAATCAATATACCATTGCTAAAAATCTCAATTCACCCCTAATAGTCCAAATTTACAGCCTAGAACCATACCAAAATGGTTATGCGTTGGTGATGGAAGACTTTGGAGGGACTTCGCTCAGTGAATGGGTAGGGAGGGTCAGACAACAGTCTCTACAGGAGTTCTTAGAAATAGCGATTGCTCTCTCTAATACCCTAGATATATTGTACCGGGAACGCATTATTCATAAAGATATTAAACCCAGCAATATATTAATTAATCCCGAGACTAAACAAGTCAAATTAATTGACTTCAGTATCGCATCCTTATTACCGAGAGAAACCCAAACCTTAGTTAGTCCCAATGGTTTAGAAGGGACATTAGCTTATATATCACCAGAACAAACAGGGAGAATGAATCGTGGGATAGACTATCGCACAGACTTCTATTCACTCGGTGTGACATTCTATGAATTACTAGCTGGAGAGTTACCTTTTGTAGCAAACGAGCCAATGGAGTTGGTGCATTCTCATATTGCCAAAACAGCACCATTAATACACGAAATTAATTCAGAAATTCCCTTGGTTATCGCAGAGATAATTAGCAAATTAATAGCGAAGAATGCTGAAGACAGGTATCAAAGTGCGTTGGGATTAAAGTTTGACCTAGAAAATTGTTTAAGTCAGCTTAGAGAAACTGGTGGAATTGAGAACTTTGAAATTGCACAGCGTGATGTGTGTGATCGCTTCATTATCCCTGATAAACTCTATGGCAGAGAAACCGAAGTCTTAACCCTACTAGAAGGATTTGAGAGAGTCAGCCAAGGCACAACAGAAATGATGCTGGTAGCTGGTTTTTCTGGAATTGGAAAAACAGCAGTTGTCAACGAAGTGCATAAACCAATTGTCAGACAACGTGGTTATTTTATAAAAGGTAAATATGACCAGTTTCAACGTAATATTCCCTTGAGTGCTTTTGTACAAGCATTTCGTGATTTAATGGAGCAATTGCTGACAGAAAATGATGTCCAACTAGAGGAATGGAAAAACAAAATATTAAATGCTGTTGGCGACAATGGACAAGTAATTATTGAAGTCATCCCCGAATTATCAATAATTATTGGTGAACAACCACCACCAGTAGAATTATCAGGAACAGCAGCCCAAAATCGCTTTAACTTATTATTTCAAAAATTTACCCAGGTCTTTACTAGTATTGAACATCCCTTGGTAATGTTTCTAGATGACTTACAATGGGCAGATTCGGCATCACTAAAGTTAATACAGCTATTAATGGCTGATACAAGTTATCTATTATTAATAGGTGCATACCGTGATAACGAAGTCCCACCAGGACATCCATTAATGTTGACTTTGAGTGATATACAAAAGACACAAGCAACGATTAATACGATTAGTTTAGTTCCACTAAGTCAAGTGGAAGTAAATAAATTAGTTGCTGATACACTCAAATCCACAGAAGAACTGGTATGGAATCTTTCTGTATTGATATATCAAAAAACTCAGGGAAATCCATTTTTTGCAACACAGTTTCTCAAAGCATTACATCAAGATGAACTGATTCACTTTGACTTTGAGTTAGGATGTTGGCAATGTGAGATTGCCCAAGTTACAACGCAAGCAGTTACAGATAACGTTGTGACCTTTATGAGTTTGCAATTGCGAAAACTACGGCAATCAACTCAACAAGTATTGCAGCTAGCGGCTTGTATTGGCAATCAGTTTGATTTGGCAACTTTAGCTATTGTTTCGGAACAATCTCAAATCGAAACAGCAGCCTGTTTATGGAAAGCATTACAAGAAGGGTTAATTCTACCAATTGGTGATGTTTATAAGTTCTATGTTGGTCAAGAAACTCTACCAGCTACTTCCGAAAATCAACAGACTGTCAGTTATAAATTTTTACATGACAGAGTACAGCAAGCAGCTTATTCTTTGATTCCTGATGACCAGAAGCAAACCACTCACCTCAAAGTTGGGCAACTTTTACTGAATAATGCGCCACTAAGGGAACAGAATGAAAACTTGTTTGAAATTGTCAATCAACTCAATATTGGTAAATCCCTGATTATTGAACCAGAAAGGCAAATAGAACTGGCTCAACTCAATTTAAATGCTGGACAAAAAGCTAGAGCAGCAACAGCTTATACTGCTGCGTTGGAATATGCTACTACAGGCATTAGTTTACTACACCTTCTAAAGTGGGAAACACACTACAATTTAACCTTGACACTGTATGAACTAGGAACAGAAACTGCCTACCTTAGTGGCAATTTTGAGCAGATGGAGCAATGGGCAGATATTATTTTGCAACAGGCCAAAACTTCCATTGACAAAATGAAAGTCTATGCTGTTAAAATCCAAGGTTATATGGCGCAAGCCAAAAAGCTAGAAGCAGTCCAAATTGGATTAGAAGCTCTGGAATTAGTGGGCGTAAGTTTACCTAAATCACCTAAACCATCAGACATTCAACAAGCACTTACTCAAACTGTAACCAATCTTCAAGAGAAAAAAATAGAAGGGTTAATTAACCTACCGTTAATGACAGATATTGAAAAGTTAGCAGCTACTAAGATGTTAACAAGTATGTTTACTCCTACCTATCAAGCTGCACCTACGCTTGTGCCTTTAGTTACATGTGAATTGATTAATTTATCGCTCAACTATGGTAATTCAGCATTTTCCAGTTCTGGTTACGCTTTTTATGGTCTGCTATTGAATGTAGTATTTCAGGATATTGAGTCAGGTTATCAATTTGGTAAGTTAGCTATTAGCCTAGCGGAACAGTTCAATGCTCCAGAAATCAAAGCGTTGGTACTCAATGTAGTCGGTGCATGTACGACTCATAGCAAAGTTCATCTTAAAGAAACATTATCTCTTCTTTGGGATTCCTACGAAAGCGGACTTCAAGGCGGAAATTTTGAACATGCTGGCATATCTGCCATGCTGAAATATGAATACTCCTATTTTATGGGACAGGAACTAACAATACTGGTAAGAGAAATGGCCTCTATCAGTGACGTTTTGGCTCGGCTCAAGCAAGAAAACGCTCTACGTTGGCATCAAATTTCTCAACAGACAGTATTGAACTTATTAAATCCCTTAGAAAATTCATGCAATTTACGAGGTGAAGTCTACAACGAAGAAACTTCTTTACCACTCATGAAAGACGCCAATGATAGAAGCGGGCTTCACTCCTTGTATGTTAATAAACTAATTCTTTGTTACCTGTTTGGAAAATATAAACAAGCACAGGAAAATGCACGACAAGCTGAACAGTATTTAGATGGGGTACAAGGACACATATTAGTTCCAATATTCCATTTCTATGATTCCTTAGCGCACCTAGCAATTTACCCATCAATATCCCATTCGCAACAAGAAGACATTTTAAGTCGAGTGACTAAAAACCAAGAAAAGATGAGGCTATGGGCAGATTACGCACCTATGAATTTTCAGCATAAATTTGATTTAGTTGCAGCCGAACAGTCTCGTTTTCTAGGAAACAAGGCCGACGCAATGGACTATTACGATCGCACTATTGCTCTTGCTAAAGAATATGGATATATCCAAGAAGAAGCACTTGCTAAGGAACTGGCAGCTAAATTTTACCTCAGCTGGGGCAGAGAAAGCATAGCTAGGGAGTATATGACTGAAGCCTACTACACTTATACCCGTTGGGGAGCAAAAGCCAAGGTTGCTGACTTGGAAAAACGCTATCCCCAATTACTTGCGCCCATATTACAGCAAACCCGTTCTGCTGTTTCAACTAACGACACTATATTTGCCTTAGGGAGCGTGACATCTAGCAGTTATTCCAGTTCTAGCACCAGTGTTTCAGATACCCTAGATTTAAAAACTATTCTCAAAGCATCTCAGACAATCTCCAGTGAAATCGAACTAGAAAAACTGCTCGCATCGTTACTTTGTATCATCATCGAAAATGCCGGGGCTGATAAATGCGTGTTAATGCTGTCGCGGGATGAGCGCCTACTAATTAAAGGCTCAATTACGCAGGGAACAAAACCCGTCGTGTTGCAACGCCTTACTATTGAAGATAGCCAGGACATTCCAAAAAAGCTAATTTACAAAGTCAAGCACAATCAGCAGACCGTTGTACTATCGGATGCAACAGCAGATCCTAACTTAACCAACGATCTGTACATTATGCGTCAAAAGCCTAAGAGTGTCCTGTGTAGTCCGATTTTGCATCAAGGGAAGTTAATGGGTATTTTATATCTGGAAAATAATCTGACAATGGGAGCATTTACCAGTGATCGCGTCGAATTGCTAAATCTACTTTGCTCTCAAGCTGCAATTTCTTTAGAAAATGCCCGACTTTATGAACTTTCCCAGGAATATGCGCAACAGCTAGAGCAATCATTTGCCGAATTGAGTGCAAGTAATTCTCGTTTCCACAACTTAGTAGATAATGTGCCTGGGGTTGTTTATCAATATCAGATGACTAGCGATGGGGTTATGTCGTTGAATTACATTAGTGCACAATGTAACAACTTTTTTGAAATTACCCCAGAGCAAGCCACGTCGAATGTTCAGTTTTTTGGCAATATGGTACATCCAGATGACATTGCAAATTATCAGCAGTCTAATACCGATACGATTAAATTTTTATCTCCCTGGCAGTGGGAAGGACGAATCATCACTCCATCAGGAGTTGTCAAGTGGATTCATGGTGAATCACGAATTGAACGGCGTGCTGATAAGTCATTAGTTTGGGATGGATGGTTTTTAGATATTAGCGATCGCAAACAAGCTGAACTTACCTTGCAGCAAAAATCACTCTTATTAGAAGAAGCACTAACTGATTTGCAAAATGCCCAATTAAAAATGATCCAAAGTGAAAAGATGTCTGCATTAGGTAATTTAGTGGCTGGTGTTGCTCATGAAATGAATAACCCTCTTGCTTTTATTTATGCTACTCTTCAACAAATTAAACCCAATTTTGCTGATCTAACTGAACATTTAAAACTCTACCAAGAAATTCTAGGAAACCCAGGTGATGAAATTCAAAACCATGCCGAGGAAATTTATTTAGATTATCTTTTAGAAGATTTACCTACAGCGATAGATGCAATGGTGATGGCGTGCGAAAGACTAAAAAATATTAGCACTAGTCTTCGTACTTTCTCTCGTGCAGATCAAGATTACAAAGTCCAGTTTAATCTTCATGATGGTATAGATAGTACAATTTTAATTCTCAAACATCGCCTGAAAGCTAATGAACAACGCCCGGCAATTGAAGTAGTAACTAACTACAGTGATTTAGCTCAAATAGAAGGATTCCCTGGACAGTTAAACCAAGTATTTATAAATATTCTAGCTAATGCTATTGACTCCTTAGAAGAGTCAAATATTGGTAAGAGCTTTGCAGAAATTAAAACTAATCCCAACCGTATTAAAATTACAACATCAATCCTAGATAAATACGTAAAAATCTCAATTATTGATAATGGTAAGGGAATGGGTGAAGAAATCAAACAAAAGATTTTTGAGCATTTATTTACTACAAAAGCTGTAGGGAAGGGAACTGGATTGGGACTGACTATCGCCCGGCAAATTGTGGAAGAAACCCACGGTGGTAAATTGAGTTGTCACTCTATTTTGGGCAAAGGTACAGAGTTTATTATTGAAATTCCAGCGTGAGTATTAAATTTTATAGAACCCAAATTGGTTATGTCTTAACTTGATTTTGAGATCAGGAAAATGATAGCTTTTTCGTTTACCACCGGAAAGTTCTTCAAGTAAGCGATCACCAAAATTTTCTACTTACGTTTTTTAATTGCTGCTTCAATTTTCTGCCTATAATTATTATTTAACTCCCATTGCCACTAAGGTTGATGTGGTGTCCTGCCTAAATTTAGCTAATTGACCCACAGTTAAACCAGCAGGAATTAGTTGCTGTTGTGGTAAAATTTCCGATTTTTGAGCTAGTATTTTAGATAAATTAGAGGTTTTTTTAAAAGTGATACATCACTAAGGACTTTTCAAACCTCCTCTTAGGAGGTTGTGAGTGAATTGCTTTCCCATTTACTAAAATTACTCCTTGTTGAGGAGAGAGAATTCAACTAATTACTTTCAGTAAAGTAGATTTACCAGAACCATTAGCACTAACTAAGCTCAAGCATTCTCCAGTTTGCAAAGAAAGATTAATATCTTGGACCTACTAAAAAAGGTTTAAAAGTGTCATTCTGAGTATTTGCAGAGCGTCTCCGAAAGAGATAGTATAGTGAGGAATCTCGGAGATACTAGAGCCTACGGCACGCTCCGCGTTCACACATTATCCCAAAGGGATACACTGCGCTATCAGTATGAGATAAGTGCAAGTTTGACAAGTTTTTAGTATAATTGGCGAAACAGTATAACCACCTGTGAGATTTTGTAATTCAAGAGGCATTTTAGCAGTTTAAAAAACAATTGTTCTATTTTTTACTTCTACCAGAAGACACATTTTTTGCAATATAATTATCTTTCATGATTATACATCAACATGACTTTAGTCATGAATGAATTAATGACTTTTTACCTATATGGCTATGGAACTGTAATTTTATGCTTTAAGTAGGTTGAATAAAACAACCATCCAATTAATTTCACTGTGAAGAATACCTGTTATGAATTTGTAGCGATCTCTCGTCTTACTTAGTACACTTGGTTTAGTTATACTAGTTAGTATAGGAATATCTCCAGTATTAGCAGATCATCCAAACAATTATAGAAATCAGCACCAAGAGACTCTTCATAGACCAGACAATAATCAACGACGATACAATAACCACAGACAAGATTTCCGTCTATATTAAGGTGAATTAACGTTCTGAATATTTTTGCTAATTGTTTTAGCTAACATTTCATATCAAATTTATTGAATTAGATAGAGATGGTAGTAATTATAGTTGTTGTTAACAACTATAATTACTTTGATCTGTAGTCAAAATAACTGATATATCAATAGTATGTCTCGGTGAAGTTGAGATGTATTTATGGAGTACCAATTCATGAACTATAAAGGGAAGTTGAGTACTTATCCGATTCCTACTGTGGGTTTAGCTATCTCTATTATTACTACAGGATGTCAATTAACTTCTCCCAATCGGACTTCCTTTCCCAATAATCCTAGGGGAAATGGAACAAGTTATTAAACCTCGGACAATGATAGAAATTAACAATCGTCTAACAATGGTAGAAATTGTCGATCATACTAAAGAGATTGAAATCAAGCCTCAGAGAAAATGTTAGAACTTAAAGCACAAGTTTAAAGGATTAGAGAGGAAAGTGAAGCACAAATATTTGCACCTTTATCTCCTGAACAGCAACAGCAAGTATAATCTGCTAATAATGGTCACTATGAATTGTCAATGAAGAAATTTCGGTCACTCAACTTGTCAGTAGAAGAAAGACAGGAATCAAGTTAAATTACACAACACCAACTACAACAAATTTAGATAATCTTGACTCCAGAACAGCGAGAAATAATGAATCAATGGCGTAGGTCTCCCTCAGAAAGTTCATCCTACTAATAGTTACACAAGATTGAGTGTTTAATTATGGCGGTTGTGACTGGGATAAAAACATATAGCCATAATAAAATATGCCTTACCTCACATTGCATTATAGAAAGTACCAGACATTCAACTCTATCACCTGCTATTCTGCTTAATTGCTAATCAAAAATCTCTGCATCCCTCCTACTGATCAACGTTAAAATCTATATATTTTTTTTTCTAAACAACCGTTTTTTTAACGTAACAATTTGTACAGTCGTTATTTTATCTATTTGTTTTATGAAGCTATTATACAGCACCAATGATTGTTCAGAATCCCAACTTAACTTAGAAATCACAGATATTCTTCACCAAAATCTTTTGTACATCAAATATCTCAGCCTGATGACAAGGTAAACTGGTGGAGTTGACTGATAAAGATTAGTGTCCTATGCTTGCGTTTTTATTAGAAGTTGGTACAGAAGAACTGCCTGTAAGCTTTTTGAGTGGTGCCATAGTACAATGGCGATCACGCATTCCTCAAACTCTGGAAGCTAATAACCTCAAAGCTAAAACTGTGGAGGTTTATGGAACTCCCCGACGCTTAGCAGTTCTAATTAAAGGTTTACCATCCCAGCAACCAGATAAAGAAGAAGAATTCAAAGGTCCACCTGCACAAGTAGCTTTTAAAGATGGTAAACCTACACCCGCAGCAGTTGGGTTTGCTAAAAAACAAGGTGTAGAACTGGACGCTTTTAAAATTCGACCCACGGAAAAAGGTGATTTTGTCTTCATCCAGAAAAAGACTCCCGGCCGTCCAGTTGCAGAAATTTTGACAGAACTCGTTCCCCAGTGGGTTTGGAGTTTAGAAGGAAAGCGGTTGATGCGCTGGGGAAGTGGTGATGGTAGATTTTCCCGTCCAATTCGCTGGTTAGTGGCTTTGTTAGATGGGGATGTTTTGCCCTTAGAATTAAATAATGGCGAGAAAACAGTTAAGAGTGATCGCATTTCTCAAGCACATCGCGTTTTACATCCCGAACCTGTCAGCATTTCCCACGCAACAGAATATGTAAATACCCTGCGTTCTGGTTACGTGATAGTTTCACCAGAAGAACGGGAAAACATCATTACTGAACAAGTCGAAACCGCAGTTCGAAAATTAGGTGGTTTCACAAAAATATGTCCTAATTTATTAGAAGAGACTACAAATTTAGTAGAGTATCCTAACGCAGTAGTTGGAAGATTCGGAGATGAATTCCTCCAATTACCTACAGAAGTTTCAACTACAGTAATGGTGACCCATCAGCGTTATTTTCCTGTTTTCAAGACTCCAGAAAATCACGAATTATTACCTAATTTTGTCACTGTTTCTAATGGCGATCCGACAAAATCAGATATCATTGCCGTTGGTAATGAGAAAGTAATTCGGGCACGGTTAGCTGATGGGCGTTTCTTCTATGAAGCTGATTCAGCTAAACCATTAGCAGGCTTTTTACCTCAATTGGAAACAGTTACTTTCCAAGAAGATTTAGGATCAGTCCGTGCCAAAGTCGAGAGAGTAGTGAATATTGCTGCGCGAATTTCTCAGCAGTTGCAATTAGGCAATAATGAAAGACAGAAAGTCCAACGAGCAGCCTTACTTTGTAAAGCAGATTTGGTCACTCAGATGGTGTATGAATTCCCAGAATTGCAAGGCACTATGGGTGAAAAATATGCTCTAGCTAGTGCTGAAGATTCAGAAGTAGCAATGGCAATTTACGAACATTATTTGCCAAGATATGCAATTGACGATCTTCCACAAAGTATTACAGGTAAAATTGTTGCCTTAGCAGATAGATTAGATACTTTAGTAAGTATATTCGGTTTAGGTTTAAAACCCTCAGGTTCCTCAGATCCTTTTGCTTTAAGAAGGGCAGCTAATGCAATAGTTAAGATTATTTGGTCACAATCTTCTGATTCAAATCAGGAAGACTATAAAGATGGTTTGAAACTTGATTTAGCAGCTCTGCTAAAGCAAACAGCGACAGACTTTGCGGCAGCTTTTAACAAAGATGGAGACTCACTAATTAAAGTATTAGAGGACTTTTTTATACAACGAATTCGCACTCTATTTCAAGAAGTAGAAGTACAAATATTTATTGACGAAATAGATTATGATTTAGTCAATGCTGTATTGGGAGAAGATGATCCAGAATATACAGAACGGGCATTAAAGGATTTATTAGATCTGCGAGATCGCGCCCTTTACTTACAACAAATCCGCAAGAATGGTACATTAGATAAAATCTACGAAACTGTCAACCGTTCTACTCGTCTGGCTGCACAAGGTAATTTAGACTTCCAGCAGTTAGAACCAAGAGCGGTAGTTAAACCCGAATTGTTCCAAAAACCTTCTGAATCTGCTTTTTACAAAGCCTTGGTTGAGTTAGTACCCCAAACCCAAGTAGCACAACAAACCCGCAACTATCAACTATTAATAACCGCACTAGAAAAAATTGCTCCCACCGTGAGTAAATTCTTTGATGGTGAAGATAGCGTTTTAGTGATGGATCTAAATCCAGAGATTAAAAGAAATCGGTTAAATTTACTGGGATTACTTCGTAATCACGCCCGTATTTTAGCTGACTTTGGGGCGATCGTCAAAAATCTGTAGCACAAGATAATAGAAACAGGTGTAATTTTTGCCGATTAAGGCTACTATAGGGTAGCTTAACCAGGGATGCTACACAGTCTATGCCAGAAGCTGTTGTGATTGGATTGGGAAAGTCCGGTATTGCTGCGGCAAGATTGTTGAAACAGGAAGGCTGGGAGGTGGAATTAAGCGATTGCACCACCTCTCCAAACCTCCTGCAACAACAACAAGAACTTGCTAACGAACAAATTCCCGTTAAATTAAGTAATACACCAGACCTAGAGAGTGAAATCTTACCAAGATTAATAGTTGTTAGCCCTGGTGTACCTTGGGACATTCCTATATTAGTCAAAGCTCGAGAGTTAGGCATTGAAACCATTGGTGAAATGGAACTAGCCTGGCGACATTTGCAAAATATCCCTTGGGTAGCCATTACCGGGACAAATGGTAAAACTACTACTACGTCACTAACTGCCGCCATTTTTCAAGCCGGAGGATTGAACGCTCCTGCCTGTGGTAACATCGGTCTGGCTGCTTGTGAAGTGGCTTTATCAGTACAAAAACCAGATTGGATTATTGGAGAACTCAGCAGTTATCAAATCGAATCTTCTATTACACTTTCTCCCCACATTGGTATTTGGACAACATTCACACCAGATCACTTAGCCCGTCATAAAACCTTAGAAAATTACTACAATATTAAAGCCAGATTGTTAAATAATTCTCATTTACAAATATTTAACGGTGATGACGTTGTTTTAAACAAAGTAGGATTAAATCATTGGGATAATGCTTATTGGACAACTGTGAAAGGAGCAGATTTTCTAATAGGTGAGAAAGGCTTTTATATAGAAAACGGCTGGGTAATAGAAAAATTATCTGCAGCTTCTACATCTCAACCAATTGTAGAAGTTTCTGCTTTGCGAATGGTAGGAGAACACAATCAACAAAATCTTCTAATGTCAGTAGGTGCAGCCAGGTTAGGAGGAATTAATATTGAAGCAATTTCCCATGCAGTCCATGAATTTCCTGGTGTTACCCATCGGTTAGAACATATCTGCACATGGGAAGGAATTGATTTTATTAATGATAGTAAAGCCACTAATTATGATGCGGCTGAAGTGGGTTTAGCATCTGTAAAGAGTCCTGCCATTTTAATTGCTGGTGGTGAAGCAAAAGCTGGAGATGATACAGGCTGGTTAAATAAAATTCAAGCTAAAGCTGCTACTGTTTTATTAATTGGTAATGCTGCACCTACATTTGCTAAACGTCTAGAAGAAGTGGGATATACTAACTTTGAAATTATCGAAACAATGGCAAAAGCTGTACCGAAATCCGCAGAGTTAGCGAAACAATATCAAGCGTCAGTTGTGTTATTATCTCCAGCTTGCGCGAGTTTTGACCAATATCCTAATTTTGAAGCAAGGGGTGAAGATTTCCGTCAATTGTGTTTGAATTGGGTGCAATCATAAACTCGCTATTACTGAGTTAGCATTAAGAAATTGGAAAATCCAAAATTTTAAACTTTGCGCCTTTGCGCGAAACCTCATTCTTTTGTTTAATCAGAAGCTCAGAGTATAGATTTTTCCTATTACCAATCACTAGTACCGCCGTGAATTAAAAATCCTTCTTTCAGAAGAGCTAAGCTAACAAAATAAAATAGTGCTTCCAGGAGGCTGCGCTAACAAGATTTAAAATCTATACGCTGTATACGGCGTGGACCTTTCAGTGATTTAGAATTGTTGCTTTGTTTACACCTTACTGTACTAACCTAAACAAAAATGATCAACCTTTAATCGGACATTACAACATAATATCATTTAGCTAGTCCATGTTCTAGGGCAAAACGCACTAATTCTGTACGGCTATTCGTACCAGTTTTACTAAATAAACGGCTGACGTATTTTTCTACGTTGCGAACGCTGGTTTCTAAGCGACGTGCAATTTCCTTGTTCATTAAACCTTCAGCTACTAGATTTAAAACACTTTGTTCTCTGGGAGTTAAATCTATTTTGAATGGAGGAGGGGTTTGAGTAATTGCATTTCTGGGACTTAATAAATCTTTGATTTTGGAAATTTCATGGGCTAATTTAGCAATATCCATGTTTTCCGTATCTTCACTAGCTACCTGTGTTTTTACAGTGTGACGCACGAGTAAGTTTTCAACTATGGCCACCAGTTCATCAGGATCAAAGGGTTTAGGTAGATAAGCGTCAACACCAGCTTGATAGCCCTGAATGCGATCACCTGTCATGCCTTTAGCTGTTAAAAATACCACAGGTAAAGCTTGAAAACGCTGATCATCTCGCATTTGCTTTAAGAACTGATAACCATCAACTTGGGGCATCATAATATCAGAAATCACTAAATCAGGTATAGTATGCTGCATCATGTCCCAACCTTCACGGGCATTACTGGCAGTTTGAACGCTGAAACCGCTTTCTTGTAAATATTCTTTCACGGCTTCCCTCAATCCCGGTTCGTCATCTACCAGTAACAGTTGTGCTGACATCGGAAATTCCTATAAATTTACCTTTATCTAACTTTAGCGAAATTTGGTCTGGATTGGGTATTGGGGATGCGCATATCTGATGCAAATCCTGTTAATGAGTTGTATCGATACCGACCTACACTTAGAATGTGCTTAAATTAAGGTGACAATTTTAAATTGTATCGCTTACGTAATTAAGTATACTTATGTATATTTGCGTGAATATAGGCTAGTAACAAGAAATAAACTCACCTGGGCCAAAATATGACTCATTCAGAACTGTTTAGAACAGTAGCAGACACAATCAAGACTGTTTGCTTTTGTTAACAAAACAACATTTCCACCGAAGGTATTGAACACATTTCTGCTAAGTTAGGTGGGCGGAAAAATTTATAACTATATCATGGCGAGTGCAGCAAAGCGGAATCAAGTAATCGCAAGGGTTTCAAGTAATTTACATTTTGTTACAAACAAAAGTATAGTTATCTTTATTTGTGTCTACCTACTTATCAAATAAGTAATATCAAGTCGCAGAAGCAAACAACGAGAACTTTTGGTAGATATAGGAAAATCTAGCCTTATCGGAGGAACTATTGGAGTTGGTTCTAGCTATTTTTTTACAAAGATTCAAGTAATCAATTAGAATATCAATGCAGGATAAATCCTGCTGTTAGCTTCCATCCCCAGACGTAAAATACGTTTGTCCCTCAAAACTTTTCGGGTTTTGAGTTATTCACTATTGCTAACGCATTGGTGACAAGTTAAGAAAAAGAAGAAATTGTCAAACGTGGTATTTGGATAGGTCAAAAATCGCAATCAACTCAGTGTAGACACATAATTGAGCGATTGAGACAAGCGATGACAAGCAGCCGAAAAACTAATCGAGACCACGGCAAGAACAAATAGAGACCAACGGTAGAAGATGAAGTAATAGGCGAGCAATTGGAAAGATGACTGACACCAGCCATTACAAATCAAGAAAATTACTACCGAAAACTAGGACTCAGAGAACGGATACTGAATTTACCGTTGATGATGGGTGCGGTGTTGACCTTACTGTGGCGAGATATAGGAGGAGTCAGAGAAGTGACAAGAATGTTAGCTAGAGATGGTTTTCTGTGGTGTAATCCCACAAAAGTTAGTCAAGGTGAATTGAAGATGCTTTTAATACGGTCAAAAGACTCTTGGGTTTAAGTTATTTATGGACAGGTTCAATCAGTGAAATTAAATTACAAATTTGGGTAAAGTAGTTATTTGATGGTGTTTTGGTAGATCTAGGTAATGCCGTAGCAGATAAACTTTCTCTACCTTTTGATGAGATTTCATTAGAAATGATGTATCATGGTCTTTATCATTCTACTACGACTCATCAAAAAGGTAAGGCAATAGAATCCTGTTAAATATTTTTCTGACCCTATAATTAAATATTATACTGACCCTATAAATCGAGATTTAGGTATTCTAAAATAGAAGCGAAAGGCAAATGTTAAGTTAATTGTCACTCCTTTTCCTGATCTGCAACGTCCGACTGAGTAGTTATTCTCAATAATTCTCTCACAGCCTCCTGACAAAAGACTTTTAGCCTTAACTCATCACAAATATGGCTAACGCCACGCATAGGTGTTTTCAGCCTATTTTCTTATGAAAACGTATATCGAAGATTATGTTCCGATTTTACGTATCTATAAAGGCATAAAAAAATCACTACTGCAAAACCAACTTTCGATCATCAACAATTTTCGGATTCTATAACCATTCGATAATTCTAGCATCTTCTGGTAACTTGGCTTTTCTTTGCCCCAAACTTCTTTCTCTAGAGGTAAATAAGCCAAGAGGAGTATTTAACAAATCCTCGAAAATAGCCTGACCAATCATGTTGTTAATGCTTATTTTTGGTACTTCTTTTAATAACCAACGTAGTAAAATATAAATGTATTCTTTGCTTTTTATTTCTCTCGTTAGTTCTATACCATGTAATTCATGTAAATAACGATTTGAACGTCCATAGCGTTGCCATTGACTGGCTAAGTCCTTCATAGTAACGCGGTTTCGATGCTTAACAATGGCATCATCCACAAATTCTAACTTACCTAGAGTAGCATTAAGAATGCGCCAACAGATATCTGCATCTCCACCAGTCGTAAGATAGGGACGAAATAAGCCTGATTTGCTAAGAATATGATGACGAATTGCTAAATTTGCGGTTTGTCCATAGGGACAAAACTTATGGGTAAGGGTATGTTTATGAGATAAGGTTTCTTGTTTATCAGCGAATTTCTCTAATAAACTTGTACCTGGTAATGCCACAATTTCACCAGCAACAATTACCACATCTGAATTTATAAAGGGCTGAATTAATTTATTTAACCATTGGGATTGGGGACGACAGTCAGCATCAGTAAAGGCGATTATTTCACCAGTAGCAGCTTTGATGCCTGTGTTGCGGGCTGCGTAGGAACTTTGAATATTGTTTTCACTTAAAGGACGGATAGCGATGGGAGAATCTTCAGCCGTCTTTTGTAGAATGGGGAGGGTCCGATCGCTGCTATTATTATCTACTAATAAGTACTCTACCTGCTCTTTTGGGTAAGTTTGCGAAAATAGACAACTCAGCAAATCTGGTAAATCTGCTTCACTATTATAAATAGGAATTACCACGGACACCTTGGGTAGAAACCTTTGGGTAGTATTTACATCAACTAACTGATGATTCATAATCTAATGTTCTCTAACTGAAGTTACTAATTATATATTAGTAAGTAGGTAGAAAGTCTCTATTTCAGTTTTATTATTCTCAATCCGAAATCCAAGATCTTAAATTTCCAAACAAATCCCACCCTTTATTCTTAAGAGTGGGATTTGAATCAGTTACAGGAAATACATGAAAACCTAGAAACAAAGTTTAAAATTTCAAATTTCCAGGTCGAATGCTGAGAGGTTGAGAACTTTGAGGAGGTGTCAGAGGTTGGGCAAACTTTGTATTACAGAGAGCAACAATAGCACGGGTATATTGTGGATCATTGACAGTCCCAATTAGATCTGGATTAGTAGCTAACTGACGTTCTTGAGCCTCCGTTAAATCTAGCTGAATATCAGGTGTAATGCCCTTGTGATTGATATCCGTACCTTTGGGGGTGTAGTAGTGAGCAATAGTCACTGCTAACCCAGAACCACCAGTAAGTTCATGTACTGACTGCACCAAAGCTTTACCAAAAGTTTGACTACCGACAACTAACGCCCGTTTATTATCCTTGAGAGCCCCAGTGAGAATTTCACTAGCACTAGCGGAATTACCATCAACGAGAATAGCTAAAGGTCGATTTGTCAAAGCCGTGCGATTGGCTGTAGTTTCTTCACTACCTCCCACACGATCTACAGTCTTGACAATGCCACCATTATCTAGCCACATCCGTGCTATTTCAATACTGGCTTGCAACAAACCACCTGGGTTTCCTCGCAAATCTAATATATAAGAATCAACTTTTTCGTTGTTCAAATTGTGAATAGCTCGACGCATTTGATCAGCTGTGTGGGCGCTAAACTCCCGCAGTCTTATATAGCCAATCCGACGACCCTCCTCTTGTTTAAGGGTGTAATTCACAGTAGGGAGTTCGATATTTGCCCTTGTCAGCTTCAAATCAAACTCATTTTTTCCTGGTCGTCCTAGCCGCAAATTTATACCAGTACCAGCTTTACCGCGAATTAAATTAGATGCCTCATCCACTTTCATTTTGAGAGTGCTTTTACCATCAATTGCTAAAATCTCATCACCTGACTGAAGACCAGCTTTCACCGCAGGAGAATTTTCTATAGCTTCGACAACGGTTAATCGCTTAGTTTTTTCATTGATTTCCATACGAATACCAATCCCAGAAACTTCCCCAGATGTTTGAGTAGTCAAGGCTGTGAATTGTTTGGGATCCATAAACCGTGTGTATGGATCTCCCAATTTTTGGAGCGCTTCGCGGATGGCTACATAAGCTTGATCATTGGAAGTATAGTCTTTGCTTAATAGGCTCTGCCTGGTTGCTTGCCAATCTTGTTGATTAAATTTGCCATCAACATATTCACGATTCACCAGTTGCCATACTTGGTCAACTAACGCTTTAGGACTATCTTGTAAAGCAGCATGAACACACCGAGTCCAAGCTTGACCAAATATAGTGGCAGTTGTTGCGATAGCTCCACCAATTAAGGCTGCTTGGAGCGGTGAGTAACGTTTCGCAGATTGGTTCATGTATATCAGCTGGAATATTTGTATTCTTGAAAGTTTAGCAATCAGTTTTTCCCGAGACTTTTAAGTTCTCATACCCTAATTTCAGCTATGCTTAGTCCATCGTTTTCTTCCTTTGTAAAGGATGAGTAATCTAATCTATTGTCTTTTCATTCAAAATAAACCTTTGGTTTTCCTGGGTTCACTGTAAAAACAACCACAGCAAAATAGTTATACTAGTTACTGCTTCATCTTTAAACCTTAAATTCTTTTCTTAAGATAGCACTTTGTTGACTTGATGACAGGATTTTCTATTAGTTAGATAATAAAGTTTATTTTCCTATGTTATGAAGGAGAGATTTACTGTCAAATTGTCTATTTGCTTGAAGGGTAGATTTAGAAAGTTGTGGCAGTTGTTACAAAATATTGTTTTTGGGTTGTGTTTTATCTTGTTTAGTTGGTTGACTTTCACCACTATAGCCTTAGTTTATGCTTCCTCAAGGCCAGTAGATGGTTTTTTTGTACTAGGGGGTAGTATTCGCCGAGAAATTCATGCCGCCCAACTAGCAAAACAATATCCCCAAATCCCGATTTTAATTTCTCAAGGTTCTCCAAATCCATGTATTTGGATCATTTTTCAGCGGGAAGCAGCAGACCTAGAAAAGGTTTGGTTAGAAAATTGTGCTCATTCTACCTTTGACAATTTTTATAATGGTTTACCAATTTTGCGAAGTTGGAGAGTAAGTAAAGTAAAATTAATTACTTCCGGTACTCATTCCTTCCGAGCCAAGTTGATGGCACAGATTATCTTAGGCGCTCATGGAATTTGGGTGGAAACTGAAATAGTCAGCGAAATTGGTATTCCTGGTAATCGAGAATCTTGGATAAAGACTGAGTTAGATATAATACGTAGTTTGTTTTGGGCGCTCCTCAGTCAAGTCATTCAACCCCAATGCTCACAGGTAACAAAACTGGTGGATGTAGATATACACAGTTGGCAACAGCATGGTTTTAAGTGTGAACATCAGGGACTGTTGAGGAAATAGGGGTCAGCCTGTATTATAATTGGTAGATTATTCAGTTATAACCTAAAACAAAAAGTATCTTTGCGCCATTGGTAAAACCGTTGCTGGTTCACAAGTAAATAACTCTCCATCTACCTGAACTTCGTAGGTTTCTGGGTCAACTTCAATCTTAGTAATTTGCCGAGTTCCCGAAACAGCAACAGCTGACTTTTGTAACCCTAACATTTGGGGAATTTCTTTTTCTAAACCTGCTTGAGAAATAAAAGTGAATGATGTCGCGTGACGCGCACTGGTAGAACTGCCAAACATGGGCCCGGTATGGACAGCTTGAGGAGTAGGAATACTAGCATTAGCTTCACCCATTTTTGACCAAGCAATAATTCCTCCTTTAATCACTATATTCTGCCTTGACACCAAAAAATGCTGGATTCCATAAATACAAATCAGCGATTTTTCCCTCTTCGACAGAACCAACATACTCAGAAATACCATGAGTAATTGCCAGATAAACAGTGTATTGAGCCATATATCATTTAGCGCGAAGATTATCAGCTGAACTATCTCCAGGGAGCCTTCCCCATTGTATTTTCATTTTATGGGCTGTTTGGAATGTTATAATGATTACTTCTCCTAGTCTTCCCATCGCTTGAGAATCGGAAGAGATCATACTAGATGCGCCTAAATCGTGCAAAATATCCTCAGTAGCAATAGTTTATTAACGTATGCGCGACTCAGCAAAAGCCACATCTTCCAGAATACTGCGATAAAGATGTTAACATATAATTAACATATCTAAATCTTAATCTAAGGTGTTGAGGGTGTAGGGACGAGTGGGGTTAGTGGAAGATAGCAAAACATTAAGTTGTCCACACACTTTAATAATGTCTGGTGTGTATCCTACTCCTGACTCTTCTATATGGTAAGTATGAATAGCGCGATGTTTAAAAGCAGCATATTGTATCTTCAATACAACTGGCTTTATTCAAAGTATCAATGTGAATTACCTACTTACACATCATATTCATCAGCATATTCATCGGCTACGGTTAAATAAGTATCAATTATGGTGTATGTTGTTACCCAGTCTTCATGGAGTTTTAACCCCATGGCCCCACATCCGATTTGTTCTACTAGTCCTTGAGGTTGACTGGTGTTACCTTTACCTGAAAATCCTAGGTTGACACTAAAGGCATTTACTACTTGTAGCATTCGGTAAATATTCCAAGGTCCTGGAGTACAAATTGTAGCATTTGTACCTTTGGCTGGGGCTCTACGGCCAGCTATCATGGTAGTAATACCGGAAGCAATTGTGACTCCTATTTGTTGGGGGCAAATAAAATGAATATGCTTATTTATTACCTCCGCAGTCAAAATCATTCCCTCGGTGACTAAAGCTTCGGTTCCTGGAACAATAATGATATCTAGATTGTCTTGAATATAGGCATTTCTAGCTTTCCAAATTTCGTGAATTTTACCGTTTTTGATAAAAAAATCAACTTTAATAGTACCCGACTAATCAAGGATCAAAGCATTAGTAATTAATAAGTTTACTGCACTATCAGCATTAGAAATTGGAGATTATCCAATCCCGTCTACAATTAATTTTCTTCCTCTGAATTTGACTTCGTCTTCATAATTAGTAAGGTGTTGTTCAACTTCTGTAAAGAATTCGGTTTCTGCTAATCTGATTTTGTCTCCTAGTGTTGGTCCATAAGTTTTGGAGTAAGTATACCAATTAATTTTGTAGGGTATATTTTACCCTTTTTTTAACACAGAGTAACGTAGAAGTTTTTAGGGGTTTCCATTTACTTTGTTGTTGAGTCCGTAAGTTTAGCGGCTACCAACTATGGGGATGAGGGTGATTTCTTTTTCTTCTCCTAGTTCAAATCTCACGGCTGTACCAGCCGGGATATATAATCTCATTCCTCGTGTTTTTTCTCAGTCGAAATGTAGGTCCTTGTTGACTTCATAAAAGTGGAAATGTGAACCAACTTTAATTGGTCTATCTCATGTATTTGCTACTATTAATTTTGTAGTTGGATGGTCTGCCCTAAGTTAAATGTCTCCTTTTGGAATTATGATTCCGCCTAGTATCTTAGACTTGTGCCATTTGCGTCTTGGCGCGACAATTAACGAATTGGATTATGTACAGTTACTAACTTTGTTCCGTCAGGGAATGTTGCTTCCACTTCGACTTCATATATCATTTCCGATAGAGCTTCTATGATTTGATCACACTTTAATAAAGTTGTTCCATAACTCATTAATTCTGCTACAGTTTGTCCATATCTTGCACCTTCTAAAGTTGCAGCGCAAATAAAGGTAACCACTTAGGGATAATCTAATTTCAATCCTCTATTTTTTCTTCTCTTAGCTACTAAAGGGGCTCTTCAGATTATTAATCTGTCTTTCTCTCGGAGGGTAAGTTGCATTTATGATTTCTCTTTATCTCTTTCATATCTGTCATACTCTTGGTATACAATTACCACGGTTTAAACAAGATACTCGTGTTTACCAAATATTTGTAGACCATTTTCTGACTTCAGATGTGGAATAGACCTCTTGCAGAATTCATCCTCTGTTATATTAGAGGGTTTTCTTTGTTTTAGCCAAAAGTTAGAGTTACACGGTTATGTTCGAATTAGCGAGCACAAAGAACACCGAAAATACATAAAGGCTATAACTCTTGATAATACTATATAAACAATTTTGCAAGAGTTCTAACTACCACGATATCTACACAAAGGTCTATATTCTAAGTGAGTTACTCTAGAAAAGATGGCTTGAATAATTAAAGAATGTCCTTGTTCGATAATTTCTTCATATATAGGAAAACCAATAAATACTCAAGTACCAATAATTGGGTTTTATCCTAAACCATGAGGGCTATGAAGTATTTGTTTGTTACCTGGTATGATTTATCTATTAATCCATAATGGTTGATTATTTTAGCATATTTCGATCTGCAATTGTATTTCTCCATCTAAAAATTTCTCACCTCTGGCTGTTCCTCCTAATCTTGTAATTTCCCATCCTAAAAAATTCGTGTCTTTTCCTAATTACACTCGCAAATCTTGAGGGTAAACTACACCTTCAAATACAATCGCTTTTTAGCGTAAATATTATAAGCAAGCACCTTATTCAATTTAAATATTTATGTTGTGTCTTGTTTATAAGGCGTTAGTGCGATAGATTTTATTTGCGGTTGGGGCAGTGATTAAAACTTGAGAATAGGGTTGGAGGTGGATTTCTAAAGATAAGCGATCACCTCCTATAACTCCTCCAGCAGTATCTAAAATACTACCATGAGAAATTTTATCGCGTTCTGGATGAAATGGACATTTAACCTTCCAGTGAGCTTGATGGTGATTGTAAATCAATTGTGTAGAATATTGGTATTTAGCATAAAATAAATGAATTTTGCCAGACTAATCTTCTTTTATTTGGGTATTAAGTATAATTGTAACTTTGCAAAAGATATGAGAATCAGATCCGAGTTTGCTTAATTTCATATTACATAATAAATATTCACTTTTAATGAAAAAATTAAAAATAATATATAATTAGCAAGATGTCCGCATCTACCCAAAAATATGACAGCCAAAATAATTAGTATTTAATAATTAGTATTTGTAATATCAAAGGTGCCGTTGGAAAAACGGACCTCGTTATAGCTTTAGCTGAATATCTAGCAGGGGATAGCATCTATAATAAACGGATTTTAGTTATTGATTTAGATGCTCTAAGTAACTTAACTAATGCTAGTATCTAATAAGGTATTTAGCAATATTAATATATTAGTCCTGGTTTAACATTACCTTTTCCATTTCAGAAAGCTGAATATTTATTGGTGAAAATATATATTGAAGACTATAGTTATATAGTCAAAAATGATGTTTCTAATGTCAGAATCAATAATCCTTTCTATTACTTACATTTAATGCATAGTAGTCCCAGATTATTTACTATTGAAGATGATTTAATAGCAGGATCAATGGTGACATTATTTCAATTCATTCAACTATCATCAGCTCATTATAATTCTATTGTAATAGACTTTCCCCCCAATATTAACAGTACTTTTAAAGGTAAATAATTATTTTTCAATCCCCTGTATACCCAGCCAGATGGCAGTTTCTAGATTGAAAATAATATTAGGGTAAATAAATTTACCATCAAGATTATCACTATACATTACAATCTATAGGTACTGTAATTTCTCGTTATAGTTATATAGTTTAACATGTAGAGACTTTAGATCTAATGATGATTAATCCTTTTATTCCTCCTATCTTTCATACTAAAATTTCACAAATAGTGAAAATTGCAGAAAGGTTAAATTTTTATCATAATTTGACCTATAAACAAAAATATAGTGATGGTCATGATACTCTGATGAAATTAACTAAGGAATTTATTCAGAGACTGGAACCTGAATAAATTATTTTTTGCTATGTGCTCGATTTTTATCATTTGGTAATTTCATAATCACTTTATAAAAAGTAAACCTGTTCAACAATACCTTCGCTAAATTAGGAGGGTGAGTCAATGATGTTTTAAGCATTAAATCCCATTTATTTCTTTGAGACTTGGTAAAAACAACAAGTCTTAGAAATTCCTTACACGTTTCCTACAAGGCTTTGAGATCCAAACTACCTTTTAAGCGAGAAGCTTATGTGTGTTTAATTTTGCCGATCCTGCTACAATTTTTGTAGCCTCTCATTTTGGCTAAGGTATTGGTTCAAAAACATATATCTTCTTAAAAGAAGAGACAGAGACCCGTTTAAGCCACTAGTTATTGATAAAACTTATCAATTTATTTGCCGGTATTGGAGGAATGAGATTAGGCTTAGAAAAAGCTTGTAAATCTTTAGTAATTAAAAGCAAATATGTTCTTATATCACAAATAATATCTACAGCTATTCAAGTTTATCAACAAAAATTCTCCTAAAATGAAATAATAAAATCTTGAGTGATATTACTGAAATATCTAGTCAATAAATTCCAGATTTTGATATTTGATTGTCTAGTTTTCACTGTTAACCTTTTAGTAATCCAGGTATAAAACAAGGATTTTCAGATACTAGGGGAACTTTGTTTTTGGAAATTGAACGTATTTGAAAAGACAAATTACCCTTTGACTTTTGATTGTCACATGTTCAAGGTTTAGTTGAACATGGTGGTGGTATAACATTAACAACTATTTTGATGAATTTAAAATAATTAGGTTATCAAGTAACCTGTGCAATTTTGCATGCTAAAGGTTTTGGTATTCCTCAAGATAGGACAAGAGTTTATATAACTGTAACTACAACAAGTCCTATTTCTTTAAATTTGTCTAGGAACGATATTAGTAAAACACAGGAGAAGAAAAAAGTGGTCTGCTAAAAAGGGTATTCACTGGATACATGGAATAGGATTAAATTTAGATGAAATTGAGATATTTTATCAGCATAAAAATTTAAAACTAATCTTAGCTATTTTAGCAAATAAAGGTTATTTGAAATATGAACTTCCTAAAGATATTCAGTAACTAGTAAATAAAGATGGTAAAAAGTGAGAAAAAGAGAACATAGACTGGATTTACCGAAAGGATACAATATTTTTGTTGCTAAACTCAGCTCTCCGAACTCAGCTCTCCGATTAATAAAATCCTTAATACTGATGATATTGCAACAAGTTTAGTCGTTACGTATATGCAAAGATTAAGTTGTAGTAGATGGCAATATATTAAGATATATAATGATTAGAGAAGGATTGAGATTATTGAGTTTTCCTGAAGATTATCAAATCAATTTATCTATCAATAAGACTTTTGATGTATTAGGAAATACAGTAGTAGTTACTGTGATTAGAGAAATTACCATAAGAATAGTTATCAATCAATATATAGGAATCAGGTTTGATTCCTGATAGCTTGTGTGGTCTAAGCCATAATTACTCGCGTAGGTAGGTAAGGGGTAAAAGGCAAGAGTGAAGAGGTTTTCAGCGCGATTTACATTTTGTCACATACTTTTGTTTTTTCACGTCGTTCTACTTACTATCAGCTAGTACAGTACAGCGTAAATAATCCTACCATTCTAAATCACTGAAAAGCTAACGCCGTATTCATTTTGAACTTTGTTGGTGTAGCCTGGTGGAAGCACTATTTTGTAAGGAAAGTGGATTAAATAAGGTGTAAGAGTGCCAATAATATCTATACCCTAGA
>ERZ1034419.55-NODE-55-length-26739-cov-38.493704_pt1 | contig 26739 bp, 28 predicted proteins | sample MGYA00520531_ERZ1034419 | MGnify/ENA primary metagenome ERZ1034419 (study PRJEB33736, sample SAMEA104288485) | Azolla nilotica | place: Sudan | collected 1982 | study: EMG produced TPA metagenomics assembly of the PRJEB19522 data set (Is there foul play in the leaf... | reverse complement strand
ACCCTTATACCCTTATACCCTTATACCCTTATACCCTTATACCCTTATACCCTTATACCCCTAGACCCTTAAACCCTTAAACCCTGACACTCTCACTCCTTCCACAAAGCAATTCCACCTAATAAGCCGGTGATATTAGGAATTAGCTTCACGTTCAAGGGTAAATTCATATTGACGCGCACAGCTTCACCACCACCGATGTAAAGACAATCATAGTTAAATAGACGTTGCAAAGATATGATCGCTTTTTGTAACCGCTTATTCCATTTTTTATCCCCAATTTTTTCTAACGCAGCACGTCCTAGTTGTTCTTCATAGGTTTCCCCTTTACGGAACGGATGATGTCCCATTTCCATATTGGGAACCAACTTTCCATCTACAAATAAAGCCGAACCAAAACCAGTACCCAGAGTAATTACCAATTCTACGCCTTTACCTTTTATTGCCCCTAATCCTTGCATATCTGCATCATTAATTACTTTTACAGGTTTATTTAACTGTTCAGATAACGCTCTTCCTAAATCAAAATTCAGCCAACTAGCATCTAAATTCACTGCTGTTTCTATAACTCCACACCGCACCACACCAGGAAAACCTACGGAAACCCGATGATACTCGCCTTGAGACGCAGCTAACACAGCAATGGTACCAATAACTACTTCAGGTGTTGCTGGATGGGGTGTTTCTAACCTTCCCCTCTCTGTTAACGGTTTTCCGATGATATCCAAAACCATCGCCTTCACACCACTACCACCGATATCCACAGATAGGGTACGTACTGAACCATTATCTTCCGTCATTGGAGTTTCTCCCATTTGCTACTAGTTATTTGGCTATTATGCGCTGGCGAATTCCAGTCATTGGCAGATTTTTTGAGAGTCTTTAGCTTTTCGGTAAATATTCGGAATAGGGTCTATGGTGTGGGAGACTCATATCTTGCACCTCTGTGTACAAACCCAGGCAACCTAAAAATATGGGTGATAAGGCCACCTTATTTTCATTGGTTTTTATCGGTAAATCAAGGGTTTTGGTAAAATACTGTGTAATTTAATTACATCAATTTTTGTTGGTACAAGATGTGAGGAGAGAAAATTACGAATTACAAATCACGAATTACCCGATATAGATTTGCTAGTGTAGAAGTACTGCAGAATTTCCTGTGGCATAGCTATCTTTTTATCAGAGAAAGGATTATGATGGCTTTTGAATCTAACAGCCTGCGTTCTTACAGCCAAGAAGAGGTGCAGCAAATACTGCAACTTGCGATCACACGTCAAACTGATGATGGTGATCACGAATTTTCATATCAGCAAATCATCGAAATTGCTGCTGAGTTGCAAATATCATCAGAAGCTGTCAAACAAGCCGAATGTGATTGGATATTACAAAAAAGTGACGTTCAGCAACGAAAAGCTTTTGACCTTTACCGCCAAGGAAAATTTAAAAAACGCCTGGGTAATTATGGAATTATTAATGGTTTTTTGATACTTATAAACTTACTTGGTGGAACTGGTCTTACTTGGTCACTATACATTTTGCTCTTCTGTGGATTAGCAATTGTAATTGATATCCGGAATACCTTTCAAAGCAAAGGTGAAGAATATGAACATGCATTCCAAAAATGGAACCGGAAACATCAAGTTAAACAAACTATTAATACAGTTTTGAATAAATGGTTTAAAGCTTTTCAAACATATTAATAGTTGTCAGTTGCCAGTAGAGAAAGGACTGATTACATAATTTGAGTAATTTTCATCACAAAACCAAGTTGATATTTTTGTAAGAATTCAGGAGTCAGAATGTTTGAGGAATTAATTAATTATCAAATAGGTATTTCTGGCGTTAGCCTGAAAAAGCTTATTGCTGACGGCTGTTCGAGTAGCGTGCCGTTAGGCATTAGCTGAATGCTTACAGATTTTCTTTCAAAATTAATATATTGTATTGATGAATATTGTTTGCTGATAAATCGCTAACACATGTTTCTCACTTTGTCCTGGCAATTTGACCAGTTTTTTAATTTGGGTTGTTATATAATCAGAAAAAGATTAATCATAAGACTCTTGTGATGTTCCTATTTTTAGGAAAACAAAGTGCGATTTTTGAAGGTTGAATATAATAAGTAATTCCCCACTCCCCACCAGGTTGATTTACTACTATCCAAGTATACAAGAGTCTATAGAACTACGGGAAAATGTGGAACGAACTTAGCATTATTTATCATGCAGTCACTACTCTCAGATCATGATATGTTGCTTAAATCCAGATTGCCAAAATCCTCAAAATCCAGACGGAAAAGAGTTCTGTCAAAGTTGTAATACTCCCCTCATAACACTTTTAAGAAATCGTTTCCGTGTGATCCGGGTACTTTCAGATGAAGGAGGATTTGGCAGAACCTATTTATCGGAAGATACAGATAAATTAAATGAATGTTGTGTCATTAAACAGTTAGCACCAAAATTTCAAGGAACTTGGTCACAAAAAAAAGCAATGCAGTTATTTAGTGAAGAAGCAAAGCTGCTTCAAGAACTAGGGGAACATCCACACATTCCCACTCTATTAGCTTACTTTGAGCAAGATAACTGCTTGTATTTGGTACAACAATTTATTGATGGAAATAATTTATTAAAAGAATTGCAGTTACGGAAGACCTATCGAGATTGGGATCTTCAATCCATTTTGCTGGACTTATTACCTATTCTCAAATTTATTCATAGTCGAGGAGTTATTCATCGAGATATCAAACCAGAAAATATCATCCGTCGGGAAATGGATGGTAGATTAACTTTAATAGATTTTGGATCATCCAAGCAATTAACAGCGAAATTCCAGAAAAAAAATGGTACTTCTATTGGTTCTCATGGTTATTCTGCAATTGAACAAATCAGAGATGGTAAAGCCTACCCTGCTAGTGATTTATTTGGTTTAGGGGCTACTTGCTTTCATTTGTTGACGGGAATTTCTCCTTTCCAATTATGGATGGAACATGGGTATAGTTGGGTAAAAAATTGGCAAGATTATTTGCGCTGTCCTCTGAGTCATGAATTAGCACAAATAATTGATAAGCTGTTACGAATAGATATTCAGCATCGCTACCAATCGGCTGATGAAGTAATACGAGATTTAAGTAAACATTACACACATCTACTAGCACCAGCTAGTAATTCATTCCTAACGACATCAGGAAAGAAAGCAGATTTTTATCCTCAAAAATATTTTCTGATCAGAAATTTACTTTTAATAGTAGGGACAATTGTATTTTTAGGTTTAGGAGAATTTGGTTATAGAAACTTTGATCAGCTACAAATGGTGATTTTTTCCAGTTTACATCCACTGCAACATAGTAAACCTAATAGTGAAGTAGTTCTCTATCAGCCACCACAGGAATATCTAGAAAAAATTGCTTTGCTGAAGACTATTTCAATAAAAAATGACTTAGTTTCATCTATTGCTATTAGTTCAGATAATAAAACTATTGCTAGTAGTGGTAAAAATCTGATTAAATTATGGAATATGAATACAGGTCAACAAATTTCAGTCCTGAATGGACATAGACAAAAAGTAAATGTAGTGGCTATTAGTCCAGATGGAAAAATCCTAGTTAGTGGTAGTGATGATTATACAATTAAAATTTGGAACTTAAGCACAAAAAAAGTAATTCATACCCTAAATATTCATACAGATGTAGTTCATGCTTTGGCTATTAGTAAAGATGGAAAAACTCTGGTGAGTGCTAGTGATGACAGAACAATTAAAGTGTGGGATTTAGGAACTGGAAAACTAATTCGCACCTTAAAAGGTCATTCTTACTGGGTTCGTTCTGTGGCTATTAGTCCGAATAATTTCACTCTGGCAAGTGGTAGTTTTGATAAGACTATTAAACTCTGGAATCTTACTCAAGAAAAACCAATTCATACATTAACTCCAAATTCGCAAACTGTCACATCTTTAGCTTTTAGTCCCGATGGTAAAATTCTTGCTAGTGCTAGTCGTGATCGCAAAATTAAATTATGGAATATTGGTACAGGTAAGGAAATTCGCACTTTACCAGGACAAGATAATAATGTTACATCTTTAGCTTTTAGCCCCAATGGTAAAACTCTGGTGAGTGGCAATCGCAATTGTATGGAATGTGATTACTCTATTAAGAGTAATATTAAATTATGGGATGTGGCTACAGGTGAGGAACTTGCACCTTTTACAAAAAATACCAATACAGTTACATCTCTGGCTTTTAGTGCTGATGGTAAAATGTTGGTGAGTGGTGAAGAGAATAATAAGATTAAAATTTGGCGATTTTCACGGTGATGAGTATTTCTACTATCGACGATCTCTTTCCAAATCATCAATAACTTTTTGTAAATACCACTCGTCCAACATTCCCGGATAAAATTCTTTCTTTTGTTGAATTAATCTTTGAGCTATTTCCCAATGTCCTCCCACCATGCGTAACAGTCGTTGACGTAATAGGTTATAGGTGGCTTTGTTGGTTTCTAGTAGAGATGATTGGATTTTTTGTAGGCTATTTAATACTTGTTGATAATTTTCCCAATCTTCTTGTTCACAATAGATACTAGCTGCTTTTTGATAATCAGCTACAGCATTTGACATTTCTTCTAAACAAGTATATGACAAGCCGCGATTATAGTAAGCTAAGGGATGAGTAGAACTGATTTTTATGGCTTGGGAATAATCTTGAATGGCTGCTAAATAATTGCCCATAAAATGATAGATATTACCTCTGGTAATATAGACTAAATTATCTTGAGGCTGCATTTTCATGGCGTGATTAATATCAGCTAAAGCCCCTTGATAATCTCTTAGTTGAGAACGAGCTTTTCCTCGATTACAATAAACAATGACATCTTGAAAATTTAATTGTATTGCTTGATTAAAATCTGCGATCGCATCTCGATAATTACCCATTTTGTAATAGACAACTCCACGGCAGCAATAAGCATGGGCATCTTGAGAATCAGCTTTTAATATCCAGTTTAAATCAGCGATCACTTCTTTTATGTCTCCCTGTTCTGCCTTGGCTAATAATTGTGTGAAGTAATCTTGAGTAGATATAATTGGTGCAGGTTTGGAATTAGCTATATTTGGTGTAGGTTGTGATTTGGGTTTTAGTTGTTGAATCTTGTCCAAACAAAAACGAGCATTTTCTTTATCTTTTTGTACTATATATAACTCAGCAGCTTTTTTAAAATTAGTGATCGCATCCTGAATCTTTCCTTGTTTGCGCTGCACTATTCCCCGTAAATCATAAACAGCAGCATTATTAAATTTAAGCTGAATCGCTTTCTCTACATCTTCTAAAGCACCAGGCAGATTTTTTAAAGTTAATTTTGCTAAAGCCCGAAAATAATAAGCTTTTGCATTTTTTCCATCCAGCTTGATAGCTTCAGTATAATCAAAAACACCTTGTAGAATTGCATCTGAGTTGTAATAAGTCAAACCTCGTTCCATGTAAGCTGCGCTAAAGTAAGGATCTAGCCGTATAGCTTGATTAAATTCCTCAATAGCACCAGCATAGTCTTTTTGTTTAGCCTTTTCTAATCCACGATTGTAAAATTCTGAAGTCATAGAGACAGCCCAAAAATAAATTACAGCAGGAGTCAGGAGTCAGGAGTCAGGAGTCAGGAGTAAAACTCTCTTACTGTCTAGGTTTCAATTTAGATTCTGTACCTTATTGATTTGTAATCTCCTGTATACAACTTTGTGGAGTGGATATCCTGGCAGACTCAAAAGATTTGCAAGCTGTTTCTGCTGCAACACCTTCTTTGCAATTCCTTTACATTTTACCCAAAACTTTAAGTAAATAAACAGCTATTGTATCTACAAATTATGATAACTTTGATGACTTAGAAGGAGAAAAAATCCATAAATTTCTGAAAATTGACTTTTTAACAAACTTGTGTCTATGTTCTAAGTTGTTTGTCTACTGCTATTGACATTTTATTTTCAATAAAAAAACACTTATAACAAAGCGTAATTAAAAGAAACATTGATCATTAGAAAAATATTTCTGCCGAAATAAGAGCCTAGAAAAATTTTGGTACAACTGGGCTACCAAAATGAATTCATACATAAATGTTTCGCCTAAAAGGAACCTGAGTTCCTCAAACCTTTATACTATGGGCAATACTTTAAAAAACCCTTTTTGTGAATATCTAAATTAACTAGATAAGAGATCACTAGCTAACATTCACTTCATTATTCCCCATTCCCCAGTAATCCCTACTATGCGTCAACTTGTTAAATTTGCAATCGGCACAATTCCTTTTCTCAGTTGTCTTCAAGGGACATTGTCAGCCCAAGCCCTAACCTATCAGTTTAATTGGACTGGAGAAAATGGTTATTCAGCTACAGGTGATTTTAATTTTAATGACTTGGATAATGATGGAATTGCTCACGCTAATAACTCAAATAACTTTAATGAGTTCACTGTTTTTAATATTACCTTCAGGGATCTTGTGAGCAATTCCCTGGCAACCTTGGCAACCTATGATTTAAATCAGCTGCAAAGTTTTAATCCAACCTTAAACTTCAACTACGATTTCGTGAATAATGTAGTGTTGCAAACTGGAAATTTCAGTGATGCTGATGGATTCACCATTGGTGATGGTGATAATGGCTTTTTTCTAACTAGCAACAGTAACGATAGAATCAGTTTTAGTGACACTGACGAGACTGTCTTTTATGTCGGTGGTATTGTCACTGCTAACCCTATACCTTTTGAGTTTTCACCGACTTTGAGTTTGGGCATCTTCAGTGCTGTTTTCGCTATCCAGAAAGGAATAAAACGGCTGGAATTCACAAAAAAAGCACTCCCACAACTCGAAATAGAATATAGCCAAAGCTAATGAAATTATTATATCCCTAACTTCTTAATTATATCCCTAACTTCTTATAGGAAGTTAGGGGTCTTTTTGTTAACTGCTCAAATCATACAAATTCTCTAAAATTCGGCAACAGATTCAAACCTACAAACCCAGATGCTGTAAGAACTTTGTAATTATGAATTACGAACTGGTATCACTATTCTGTTATTAAACTAGGAGAAGTCAGCACAAAAACATCCCTAGTTCCCGGTGCTGGATTCTCGGGTTTAATAGGAGTTGTAAAGTGAAAGAAATCATGGTCATTGACTAGAACTAGTTCTCCTGGTTGGAGAATTTTGTTAAAAACAGGCTTTTCTTTCTTGGCAGTATATAAATGTGTTTCTCCACCTTGAACATTATCCCTACTTACAGAAAGTATACCAATAAAATCTGTTCCATCTTGATGGATACCTTCTGGTGCGGGATTTCCTAAATGGCCAGGTGAACAGGTCGTTCTGATTTGATGAATACCAATTTCTGCTTCTGGATGCAGTTTGCAAGAATCACTAAAAGCTAAAACTAAGTTCCTAAAAATATCCAGTTCTACGAGTGTATCTTCTAATTCTGCAAACTCTCTTTTAATATCACCCAGTAAGGGGTTATATGCTTGGCTTTGGAATAAATTTCGGTGTGGGAGTCTGATCAATTTATTTTCCGAAACCATCACCCTTGATAATCTTCGTGAACGATATTTACCCTTGATGTAAGGATCAATGGGTAAATTCTGAAAAAGTGGCTGGAAACCTTCAGTATTAATCGAATTTACTTTTCTGAGAGTAAATAGAAAAGGATATTCTAACTCCGTTACTGATGATACTTGCTGCATAGGATGTTTTTCCTTGCATTTTCAAATTCTCCCAGATTTTTTATGTGCGAGGTATGTAATATCTATTATATGCAACTCTTCAGGAAATGCAGGAAATTTGACTACAAAAAAGGTCCAACCCTTCAGGGAATTTAAAATTCAAGAAAAGTCATCGGATTTGGGATTCTGGGTTGACTTCACAGATAAATTCGGGGGCTTCTAGCAACCGGAAATTATGGGTCCAATTGAGATATCTAACAAAACTTCTAGCGCATACAGCAGAAGTCAGGAGTCAAACTCTCTTGTTGTCTAGGTTTTAATTTAGATTCTGTACCTTATTGATATGCAATCTGCAGTATCTTTCCTCTTCCTAATGCCCAATGCTGTATTGCCTGTTCCCTGTTTCGTTGTTTTGATATATATGAATATTAGCTAATGTAATCAGGTTATCTAGTGAAATAGTATGATTGGTATCATAGGATTCAATCCCAATACTCACAGATAGGGGAATTGGTAACTGTTGAGTTTGATTGAATTGGTAGATATTAGACCTCTTGCAAAATTGTTTCTTTGGTATGATAGAGAGTTTTAGATTTTATGTATTTTTGGTGTTCTTTATGAACGCTAATTCAAACATAACCGTGTAACTCTAACTTTTAGCTAAAACAAAGACAACCGGCCATTATAACATAAAATTAATTCTGCAATAGGTCTATTGGTTTTTACTCGGTTTTGTATGAATTTGCAACTAAGATCCTATCCTTGGATTAGCATTGCAAACTCATCTTCCCCGATTCGTCCTAATGTATCAGAACTGCGAAAACAGCGTTTGAGCAATTGAGCTATGGCAACAATAAATAGCATCTTAGCTGAGTTCATTACCCCAGGTTTGATTGATTTGTTCAAATTCGTTGAGTTCAATGAACATGAGACTAGTGTAAATTTGCGATCGCTTGGCTAATCTTAGCTGTTGTTCAGCCAATAGGTAAAAACCACCTCGGTTATGCAGTCCAGTGAGTTCGTCTGTAAGGGAGAGACGGCGAATTTCTGCTTCAATGGCTTTGCGTTCTTGTATTTCTTTTTGCAGAAGGGTATTGGCTGGTTCTAAGGCAGTTGTGCGATCACGCAATTGTCGCTCTAGTTAAGAATATATCTCTGTATTCTCCATCGCCAACGCTTTACTATATGCTAGTAATTGCAGTAGCTTGACCTCTTCCGTTGTAGTTTTATGTGGATGTCCCTAATAAGTACCAATAGCACCAACAGCTATTCTTTCTTTAGAACTATTCTTTCTTTAGAACAGATGGACACCATCGCCATACTTTTGATAAATTTATATTTATCAACAGCCCAGGAAATCCTTTGATCACTAGATATATATTCAATAATTGCCGACTGACTGTTCTGCATTACCCAACTAGAAATGCAGGTATTTATGCGAAATCGCTGACCCTTCTAGAGGGGATCAATAGCATTCTCATCAATAGTAATAGGAAAAGCCATTGTCTGATAACACAAAAGTAGCCCCATCAGAACTTGTCAGTTCTCGCACTGCTAGTAGCGTAATTCCTGTAATCTCTTCTAAGGTACGTGCTAAAGAATGTTCTTCAACTATGATCAGTAATAGCTCTATTGAGCGTAAATACTACTCAGTAGTAGCCCTTGGTGATACAATTTCGATATTTATAACATTTTTTTTTAATGAGCATTTTATTAGTGACTTGGCCCTAAGCAAAAATATCAGAATTTTCCTAGAAATGTAATCCTCTTCATAACGACTTTTATCGTATACTTACTAAGTATTCAAATTCATAATTAACCTATCATAATGACTGATTGGCTTTATCGCTACCCAAAATTATACCCTGGTTTTTTACTCAAACGCTACAAGCGTTTTTTTGCTGATATACAGCTGACTTCAGGAGAGGTTGTAACAGCACACTGTCCTAATACTGGTCCAATGACAGGAGTTTCAAAAATTGGTAGTCCGGTACAGCTTTCTCAAAGTGATAATCCTAATCGCAAATTAGCTTATACATTAGAGTTGATTCAAGTACAAGAACAAGAACCAACTTGGGTCGGTGTAAATACTGCTTTACCTAATCGAGTCGTAAAACTAGCTTTAGAAAAATTTCTTTTTCCCGAATTAAGAGATTATACACAAATTAAAGGTGAGGTGATTTATGGAAAAGATAAAAAAAGCCGTGTAGATTTTTACCTAACAGGAAGTGAGCAACAACGCCCAATTTATTTAGAGGTAAAAAACACAACTTGGACCCAAGGAAATTTAGCCTTATTTCCCGACACAGAAACCACAAGAGGACAAAAACATTTACGAGAATTAATGGAAGTTCTGCCCCACAGTCGTGCAGTGATGCTTTATTTTATCAATCGGGGTGACTGTCCAGAGTTTGCGCCTGGAGATAGCACCGACCCTGTGTATGGTAAGTTATTATGGCAGGCGATCGCACTTGGTTTAGAAGTCTTACCCTGTCGTTTTGACGTTTCTCCAGAAGGAATCCGTTATTTAGGGTTAGCAAAACTGAAAACGTGAACTAATTATTAAACTATTCATAGAGATTAATCTGGCTACCTAGAAAAGCAGCAATTCAGAAGTGCTGATTTCAGTCTTTTCTGTGATCATAGATCAAACATCGCTGATGGCTTGCATCTCAAAAAAAATCCTGCTTCTCAATCCCTGGAATCGCACACTCCCTATAATAATTGAAGTAGTGCAAGCTAATAAAACATCAAGTACAAGTCCGACCCTGCTATCCTCTCTCCAACATAACCCTGTAGGGGCAATATCTAAAATTATCCCTATTATCCCTACCAGTTTAAATTTTGGCAGAAACAACCAATCGGGTCTGGTTAGCATCGTAGCTGTTCAATACAAATTCTTGACAACGGAAGAACACTAAATCTATGAGTAGAATAGAAACCCGCACTGAACCAATGGTGCTGAATATGGGACCCCATCACCCATCAATGCACGGAGTTCTGCGGCTAATTATGACACTGGATGGCGAGGATGTCGTTGACTGTGAACCAGTCATTGGCTACCTGCATAGGGGAATGGAAAAAATTGCCGAAAACCGTTCTACCGTGATGTATGTCCCCTACGTCAGCCGTTGGGACTATGCAGAGGGAATGTTCAACGAAGCAGTTACAGTTAACGCACCTGAAAAATTAGCAGGTATTACAGTTCCCAAACGCGCCAGCTACATCCGCGTGATTATGCTGGAACTGAACCGCATCGCCAACCATTTACTGTGGTTTGGTCCTTTTCTGGCTGACGTGGGCGCACAAACCCCCTTCTTTTATCAATTCCGGGAACGGGAAATGATTTATGATCTGTGGGAAGCTGCCACAGGTTATCGGATGGTAAACAACAACTACTTCCGTGTTGGTGGTGTAGCTGTTGATTTACCCTATGGTTGGGTAGACAAGTGCTTAGAATTTTGTGAATACTTTATCCCTAAAGTAGACGAATACGAATGCTTAGTTACTAACAATCCCATTTTCCGGAGACGGATCGAAGGTATTGGTACAATTACCCGCCAAGAAGCAATTAACTGGGGACTTTCTGGCCCTATGTTACGTGGTTCTGGCGTAAAATGGGACTTGCGAAAAGTTGACCACTATGAATGTTATGACGACTTCGACTGGGAAGTACAGTGGGAAACAGCCGGTGATTGTCTTGCCCGTTACATGGTAAGAATGCGGGAAATGCGGGAATCGGTAAAAATCATCAAACAAGCTATCAAAGCTTTACCCGGTGGTTCCTACGAAAACCTGGAAGCCAAGCGTTTAATCGCTGGTAAGAAATCAGAGTGGGATGGTTTTGATTACCAGTTTGTCGCCAAGAAACTTGCTCCCACTTTCAAAATTCCCACAGGTGAAATCTATTCCCGTGTAGAAAGCGGTAAAGGGGAACTGGGTATTTATCTAGTTGGTGATAATAATGTTTTCCCCTGGCGGTGGAAAATTCGTGCTGCCGATTTCAATAACCTTCAAATTCTACCTCATTTGTTACGAGGAATGAAGGTAGCAGATGTTGTGGTAATTCTTGGTAGTATTGACGTAATTATGGGTTCTGTTGACAGGTAATTACCCTTATCCCCGATTTCGTTGCGGAGTCGGGGATTTTATAGCACATCACAGGTAAGAAAAATGTTGTTCATCACTGATTACTATGACATTGTTGAATATATCGATAAAGTTCCTAATGTGCTTTCAATTAATGATCTAGGATTGCACGCTGTTCCATTAGAAAAACAAGGTTATATTCCCCATTTTCTGGAACTGCATTTCTATGAAAATACTCCAAAGGATAGATATTTACTTGATGCACCTTAATTATTTTATATTCAGGCGATCACTACTTTAGCTAGATCCTATCAAAATTTTGATGTTGGTATTAATTGTGGTGCTGGATTAATTGGCAGTACCGCCGCTGCTTTAATTTTACTCCAAGAATGGGGTCTAAGTCCCAAAATGGCTGTAGAAAAAGTATTTACAGTTAGAGAATTAGCAACTTCCAAATAATGTTAGAACTTTATCGACAAGAAGAACTTTATTTTCTGGCGAATCAAAGAATTGAAGTAACATTACAAAAATATTTTAGTTAGTAATATTTGAATTTGAATTTTAATATTCCCTATCAAAAAGGAAGTTATACCGAATTAAAATGAAGCTGGATTGAATAAAATTTCAAGAATAATTGACCGCCAATAGACGCAGATAAGTACGTATTAATTAATGAAGTACATGATTCTGTGCAGCTTCACATAAAATTAGTCTTACATAAGAGGATGTTTGGAAAGTCCTTAGTGATGTATCAAAAACCTTTAGATCCCCCTAAGTTGCCCTTCTTAAGGGGGACTTTGATTCCAGTTCCCTCCTTTATTAAGGGTTAGGGGGGATTAATAAGTGCCTAAAGTCACAGCTAGAAACTTTTCAAACAACCTGTAAGATGTAATGCTTTGAAATTGAAATATAATACAACAGAATTCAGTTTTGTGGGACGCAAACTCTAGCAACAGACTCTAATATTTTAGAGACTTAAACTTTTGATTTTTTATGGATTCCAACCCCGCACTCTGTCAAGCAATAGCCAAATGCATTAATACCAGTCCCCAACACCGCATTACTTTTGCAGAATACATGGACATGGCGCTATATCACCCAGAACACGGCTACTATTCTAGTGATGCAGTCAAAATTGGGTTTCGGGGTGGTGATTTTTTTACGTCTTCTAGTCTTGGTAGTGATTTTGGTGAATTACTGGCTGTGCAATTTTCCCAGATGTGGGAGATATTAGAGCAACCAAGCCCTTTTCATCTGGTAGAAATGGGAGCAGGTCAAGGTACTCTGGCATCTCATATCCTCAATTACCTAAAACTACAACATCCGGATTTTTTGACGGCGCTGGAATACATTATTGTTGAGAAATCCCCAAGTTTACGAACACAACAGCAGCAAAGGTTACAGGATTTCTCTGTGCGTTGGTGCAATTTGGAAGAGATTAAACCTAACTCCATCATCGGCTGCTTTTTTTCTAATGAATTAGTGGATGCATTTCCAGTGCATCAGTTTATCCTAGAAGCAGGAGAATTGCGGGAAATTTATGTAACTACCCAGGAAAATCGGGAAAATACCGCTTCTGATTTTTCATTTATAGAGGCAGTGGCGGAAGTATCCACGCCGAAATTAGTAGCACATTTTGATTTGGTGGGAATTGATTTAAATCCCAATGTGTATGAAGATGGCTATCGCAGTGAAATTAATTTAGCTGCTCTCGACTGGTTGGGTATAGTGGCAGACTGCTTGCAACAGGGGTATGTGTTAACTATTGATTATGGCTACCCTGCCAGCCGTTATTATCACCCCAGGCGATCGCAAGGAACTCTACAATGCTATTACCATCATCGTTACCATGATCATCCTTACATCAATATTGGGCGACAAGATATCACCGCCCATGTTGACTTTACAGCTTTGGAAACTTGGGGAAAAAAATGCGGTTTGGATGCAGTGGGTTGGACGCAGCAAGGTTTATTTTTAATGGCCTTGGGTTTGGGTGAAAGAATAGCTGCCCTCTCCTATCAAGAACAACCCGTCTCACAGCTGCTAAACCGCCGGGAAGCCTTACAGCAACTAATTGAACCGACAGGACTGGGGAACTTTGGAGTTCTGGTACAAAGCAAAGGATTGAAGAATGAAGAGGCTTTGCGATCGCTCACAGGATTAACCATACCAACCTAGAGGTAACACTAAAAGATTAACCGTGTTAGCCTGTAGACTAGATAGTGCCGACACTTCTAGGATGGAGCAGGAAGAAAAAGCCGGCAATTCTTAGCATTAGTTAGCTCTTTTGTATTGGTTAAAACTGTATTTAAGAATCCTGTATTAGTCTTTCTTCGACTAGCATAACAGTGATTGCTTTGAAGTTAATAACCTTAAGGAAGTAATAACTATGACTGCTCATGACCTCATTGTCTTAGTAACTCTACTTAGTCCCGGACTCTTACTTTCAGTTATAATTATGGCCACTTTTGCCGCAGGTGGCTGATTTTAGGTCAGTTAACAGTTATCAGTTACAGCAGGAGTCAGGAGTCAGGAGTAAAACTCTCTTGCTATCTAGGTTTCAATTTAGATTCTGTACCTCATTGATCTGCAATCTTCTGTATCAGTTATCAGTTATCAGTTCTTAGTTGTTCATAACCAATCACCAATGACCAATCACCAATCACCAATGACTAATGACCAATGAGTGACTAATTATTAATAACTAATAACCAATGACAAAGGAACGTAAAACATGAAGGTGGCATTTCTGGGAACTGGATTGATGGGACTACCGATGGCTCAAAGGTTATTAGCTGCAAATGTAGAGCTAATTGCTTACAACCGCACCCCAGAAAAATTAGCACCACTACAAGCAGCAGGGGCAGAAATTGCGACAAAACCACGTCAAGCAATTAGCTCCGCTGATTGTATAGTTCTGATGCTATCTAATGCCGCAGCTATTTATCATGTCTTGCTCACAGACACTTCTTGGCATACCTTATCAGGACGCAGTGTAATCCAAATGGGAACACTCACTCCTCCCGAAAGCCAAGAAATCAGAGATGCAGTTGTGGCCGCTGGCGGTGAATATATAGAAGCTCCCGTACTCGGTAGCATCCCAGAAGCAGAAACTGGCAAATTAATTGTCATGGTAGGTGCCCAATTAGAACAATATGAGCGTCACCTCAAATTACTACAACATTTTGGACCCCAACCTGTACACATTGGACCAGTAGGGTCAGCCTCAGCAGTGACATTAGCACTCAATCAACTCATTGCTTCCCTTACTACTAGCTTTGCGCTCAGTTTGGCTTTTGTCCAAATGCAAGGCATTGATATAGACTTGTTTATGCGAATCCTGCGCGATAGCAAACTTTACGCGCCAACCTTTGATCAAAACCTGAAGCGGATGTTGGATGGTAATTATACCAATGCCAACTTACCCACCAAACAATTGATCAAAGAAATAGATTTATTTATCTCTGAAGCTAAATCCCTGGGTTTGAATCTCAGCAGTATTGAGGGAGTTAAACACATCTTGAAGTCAGCAATGAATATGTCCTATCCAGAAGATGATTATTCGTCAGTCTTTCCCGCTATCCGAGAATGGGGTGAAGTCAGCGGGGAATAGGTGACAGTTAACAGTTAACAGTGAAGAGACTAATAATTAGGATTTGCTGAATAAGTCTAAAAATTGAATCTAGGTATGATCGGGATTGGAAAATCAAGGGTTGTCCAATTAGTCCTCAAATTTACGCGGTTATTTCTGGTGAAAATGCAAGGGTTTTAAATATCTTTGCTCAACAATTTTGCACTTGTTTGCTGAGAAAACCCTCTAAACCTTTATCTGGAAACGCTTTTACTTTTTTTCAGCAAGCCCTAATTAATAACTGATAACTGATAACAGTTAACTATTAACTGATTAAAATGGGATGTCATCTGGGTCTGGTTCCGATTCTGTAGCAGGCTGATAAGATTGATGCTCAAAGCTTGCAGGTGCTGGTTGGTAGGTGGGTTGGGGGGTCGTTGGCTGGGGTGCTGTACCTGTGAAATTTGTAGCTGGCGTTGGTGTGGATGGTGTTGGTGGTGAATAGGCTGGTTGATATGTCTCTGGGGGACGCTGTGCTGGAGGCGCTACGATAGCAGCTGGTGGTGGAGTTATACTCATAGCTCTACCGATAGCGTAAATCTTCTGCACGGTCAATTCTGCACGTTTTTCTTTAAAACCTTCAGGACGGTCAAAGGTGTTCATTCGTAAGCGTCCTTCGATAATCACGCGATCGCCTGGTTGATAGGTTTGATGAATTTCTCTAGCCAAATTACCCCAACCTACCACTTTTAAAGGATGAGAAGGATCATCTGGCCGCGCACCAGGGACATGAACTATCATTTCTGTAACTTCCAACCCATCTGGTGTGTGACGCAGTTGAGGTGCATCATAAATTTCTGCCATTAAAATACAACTGTTCATAATATTTATTCCTTTCAAGAAACAAGGGTTTAGGGGTTGAGGGGAGGAAAACTGTTTTTTTCATTTGTAAAAGGCAGATAGCACCACCTGTGCGTCATGATTTTGGCACACTTATTTTTTACTCGATTTACCTTCAACACACTGCAATTGCTGAATCTAAGTTAACAGATTTAGGTTCCCTAAAGGAATAGGATATTTTTGGTTAACCACCATATAACAAAAGTCAAGCGACAACTTTGAACAACTATATAAATAGTTGTTCAAAGTTGTCGCTTGACCGAAACGAGCATTTAATTCTGCATTATATTATATAGTACAATTATACCATATAGAATATTAAATCTGGACATGAACAGGAAAAATACCCAAAGCAATTAATCGGGCGGGGAGATCACGTAAGATAGGTAAACGTAGCAATAGAGGCGGTTGAAAAGTTTGATTTTCAGTAAGAGTGGGGGCAAATATCCGCTTTTGGATCAAAGCCTGAAATACTTGAATGATTCGTGTAGGTAGCTCTCTGTGCTGCTGTACTTTTGCTAAATCGCTGATTTCTACACGATGTTGTTTCAGTGGTTGACTCAATATATTTGCTGTGACGACAGCATCTTGAATCGCGTAATTTATACCAACACCACCTACGGGTGACATGACATGGGCTGCATCACCTATGAGTAACAGTCCGGGATTATACCAACGCTTAACGCGACTTGATTCGACAGGAAGAAAAGCTATTTTTGACCAATCTTGTAAAAGTTCGATGCGATCACTTAATTCTGGTACTGTATCAATAATTGATTGTTTTAATTCTGCTAAACCAGTAGCACGTAGTTGTTGATAACCCCCTTTGGGGATAACATAGCCAATTTGCCACTCATCACCACGATCTAGCATAGCCAAGATGTTACCAGAACCAAAGCGCCCCATACCCCCTGCAAATTCTTCTGGCTGACGCGGGAGACGAAACCAAAGCACATCTATGGGTGACGTAGTTTCTACAGATTCAAAATCACCCAATTGTCTTAGTTTTGAGTGACGACCATCTGTACCTATTGTTAATGTAGCGCGTACTTCATGCCAACCGCCTTGTCCACGATAACGGACACCTTGAATTACACCATTTTCTGTAATTAATTCCTGCACATTTGCACCCAAAATTAAATGGAAATTAGGGTATTTTTTTGCTTCTTGGGTGATAAATTCTAAAAACCGCGCCTGGGGAAGCATCATAATATAAGGGTAGGCGGTTTTCAGGCGACTAAAATCTGCAAAAGTGATGGTTTCGTAGGAAGTTCTTATTTGAATGCGGTGCATTTTGGTGTGGGGTAATTGCAAAAGGCTATTACTTAAACCCAACTCTTCCATAATTTGCATTATTGCCGGATGAATAGTATCACCACGAAAATTCCGGTCAAAATCTTTGTGTGTTTCTAGCAGATACACCAAAATTCCTTGACGTGCTAAAAGTAGAGACAGTACAGCGCCCGCAGGACCACCACCAACAATACAACAATCTGTATTTTCTACATCTAAAATCTCGTTTTCTAAAGGAAGACTGTGATTTGTAGACATAAAATTGACCCTGTTTTTTATATTTTATGTCAAATAGAATCAGATATCAAGAATAATTGACTGCAGATAAATGCAGATAAATGCAGATGAAGACGGATGAAGACGGATGCATTAATTGCACAAACATAAAATTTATATGCAGTCCGTTTAAATAGTCATCATATCTGTGAGGACAAGGAATAGGGAATAGATAAAAGAAAAATAGTTATTATTGCTAATTAGCCGGACTTGATATGATGCTTTATCCTGATTCCTATTGCTAACTAGCAAGCAACTTGGATAATCTATTTTCCAGGAGTTGCGTGAAGAGTGGGTATTGATGGTGAAACCGCATGAAACAAGAACTTATACCAATCTTCCAAACCTTCTCCTGTAGTAGATGAAACTTGGAAAATTTGTATTTTTGGGTTGACTGTTTTTGCGTATTCTATACAGAGTTGTACATCAAATTGTAAATAAGGGAACAGGTCGATTTTTGTGAGAATCATAATTTCGCTATTCCGAAAAATATGAGGGTATTTAATTGGTTTATCTTCCCCTTCTGTTACAGAAAGAATTACCACTTTAGCCTGTTCTCCTAAGTCAAATAAAGCAGGACAAACTAAATTACCCACATTTTCAATCATCAGTACAGAATCCAAGGGCGGGTTGAGTTCTTGTAAACCCCTTTCTATCATTGATGCGTCTAAATGACAGCCTGTACCCGTGTTAATTTGTACCACTTTACAGCCTGTTTCTTTAATCTTTTCTGCATCATTGGTAGTTTCTTGATCACCTTCAATCACACTGATGGATAATTCGTTTTTTAAATCATTAATTGTGCGAGTTAATAAAGTAGTTTTTCCCGCACCTGGAGAACTCATTAAATTTAATGCCAGAATATTTCTGGCTTTAAACCAACCACGATTTTGGGCGGCCAATAAATTATTTATACCTAAAATTTCCTGTTCTAAAGATATCGTTGTATTATGAACATTGGCGTGCATATTTGCTTGTTCTTCATGGTGATGGGTATGTGTAATTACAGTCCCATCTGCTAAAGTATGAGTGTGATGGTGTTCATGTTCTAAGTTAGTAACTTTTACTTCGCTATCGTCAGAACATCCGCAGGTTACACACATAATTCCTCCACTTCCATTTCTTTTATTTTTAATTCTTCGCCAGTTAGTATCTCTATCTGTAGACTACCACATTCACAAATTCCAAAGGGTTTATCTACATAAAATGTAGCACCACATTGACTACATCTGGCCATTCCTGGTATTTCTAATATTTCTAATATTGCACCTTCTACTATTGTACCTTGGGCGCAAACATCAAAACAAAATTTAATGGAATCGGACATAATAGCAGAGAGTTTGCCAATTTCTAATAATACTCTTTGGACTTTTTTCCCTTGGGCATTTTCGCTAACTATGGCAATGATATTTTGTGTAATTCCTAGTTCATGCATATGGTTAATTTGTTATACTACGCAAAAGCGTAAGGAAAAGAAAAAGAAATAATTTAACAAATTCGTGGGAGTTGGTCACCTACTAGCATATCAACTATTCTTTCTGCACCAAAGGTAGTTTTCAAGAGGACTATTCCTGGTGGTGTGGGAATAATTTCACCAATGATAGATGCTTGTTTTCCTGTTGGGTGGTTTTTCATGGTTGATAAAATTAACTCGGCTTTTTCTTTGGGTGCAACTATGACTAGTTTTCCTTCGTTGGCTAAATATAAAGGATCTAAACCGAGTATTTCACACACTCTATTTACTTGTTCTTTCACAGGAATGGCATTTTCATTGATGCGTATTCCTACGTTTGCTGTGAGGGCAAATTCATTTAATACTGTGGCTAAACCTCCTCTGGTTGCGTCTCTCATAGCATGAATTTGTGGGCAAATTTTGATAATTTCTGCTACTAATTCATATAACGATTCACAGTCACTTTCTATATTTGTTTCTAGTTCTAGTTCTCCTCTAGCAATTAATATGGCTGTTCCATGATTTCCTATTTCTCCGTTAATAATTACTACGTCTCCGGGTTGAATGTTGCGGGGAGAAATATCAATATTGGCAGGAATGATACCAATTCCCGCAGTGTTGATAAAGAGTTTATCAGCACAACCACGATGAACTACTTTTGTATCTCCTGTAACTATTTGTATTCCGGCTTTTTGTGCCGCTTTTTGCATACTGGAAACTACACGGCGCAATGTTTCTACTGGTAAACCTTCTTCTAAGATGACGCTACAGCTAAGATATAAAGGTTTTGCACCACTAACTGCTAAGTCATTAATTGTGCCATTAATTGCTAATTCTCCTATGCCTGAACCTGGAAAAAATAATGGGTTCACAACATAGGAATCTGTGGTAAATGCTAATCTATCTCCATGTTGGGAAAGACTGGCTAAGTCAAAACTGGCTTGGTCTTCTAGTTGGGAAAGAATGGGATTATCAAAATTTTTTACAAATACATCATCAATTAAATCTCGCATGGCTTTTCCACCACTACCATGGGCTAGGTTAATATGTGTATCCCTAATTTTTCTCTGACGACGACGGACTTGTTCAATTTTTTGAAAGAGAGGATTTTGAGATTCTTGATTGTTGTAAATTGCCATCTTAGATTTCTTAGTAATTCCATCTAAAAAAGTAATTGTGTTTTTATTTTTTTCATTAGCGATTTTGCGCGAAATATTTTAATTGATGTGTTAGCATGTCGCTAACACATCAATTAAAATATCTGCCTGTTTCTTCCTGTCTACCAACTTGTTTATCGGAATGTAAAACACCACCAACTGCCCAATTTTCTCGTTGGAATTCATCAAGATGAATGGTTATACACTCAGGTTTAGTACCTAGAGAGGAAACTAAAGCATCAGTTAGAGCTTGGACTAGTTTCCGCTTTTTTTCAACGGAGTGACCTTTACCAATTTGGACGGTAACAAATGGCATATAATTTTCCTAAAATTGTCAATTTTAAACTGATAGAGTTTCTGGATATACACCTAATTTATCTCTTTTCGCCATAGTTGAAAGTCGCCCATATTTATAATATGCTGCACAAGCACCTTCGGAGGAAACCATGCAAGCACCTATAGGGTTTTCTGGTGTACAAGCTGTTCCAAATACTTTACATTGCCAAGGTTTTAAAACTCCTTTCAGAATTTCTCCACATTGACAGGCTTTGTGGTCGGTAATTTTTCGATTAGGAATGATAAATTTAACTTCGGCATCAAATTGCGCGTATTGTTTCCGAATTTTAAAACCGGAATTGGGTATTTCTCCTAAACCACGCCATTCAAATTCACGCACTGCAAAAACTTGATTCATGGCTGCAATGGCGTTTTTATTTCCGGCTGGTTCGACTAAACGGTTATATTGATTTTCAACTTGACAACGTTTTTCTACTATTTGTTTTAATAACATCCAAATTGATTGGAAAATATCTAATGGTTCAAAGCCAGAAATAACTATTGGTTTATGATATGATTGGGAAATAAATTGATATGGTTTTGTTCCTATGACCATACTTACATGACCGGGACCAACAAAACCATCAAGTTCTAAATCTGGGTTATCTAATAATGCTTGCAGGGCAGGAATAACTAATACATGATTGCAGAACATACTAAAATTAGTTATGTTTTCTGCTGCTGCTTGGAGGATGGTAAATGCGGTACTGGGGGCAGTGGTTTCAAAGCCTAAACCGAAGAAGACTATTTCTTTGTTGGGGTTTTCTTTGGCTATTTTGAGGCTATCCAAGGGTGAGTAAACCATGCGAATATCGGCACCTTGGGCTTTAGCTTGCAAGAGGCTGGTTTGTGAACCGGGTACACGCATTGCATCGCCAAATGTGGTGAAAATGATGTTGGGGTTTTGACAAAGTGCGATCGCATCATCGATCCTACCTTTAGGCATAACGCACACTGGACAACCAGGCCCATGAATTAATTCGATATTATCGGTTAATATTTCTTCGATTCCGTATTTGAATATGGAATGGGTATGACCTCCGCATACTTCCATAATTTTTAGGTGTTTGTCTATTTGTCGGCTGAGTTTGGTTATTTCTTTTTGTAAGGCTTCAGCTTTTTCGGGGTTGCGAAATTCATCTACGTATTTCATATAAATTTGGGATTTTAGATTTGGGATTTTAGATTAATTACTGCACAAAACATAAATTTATTAACTACAACCTAAATAGATAGTTTTGCTAGTCGGTTTTAACGAACTTTAGCTATTAGCCTTATACTTTAATGCAAGGCTGCTATTTCTTGGAGAAGTTGTAATGTTTCTGCTGCTTCTTGTTCGTTTATACGGTTCATTGCAAAACCGACGTGAACCAGTACCCAGTCTCCTATACATTTTTCGGGTGGGTGTTGTTCGTCAACTATGCAAGCTATGTTTACCTGTCGTTTTACTCCGCCGATGTTAACTATTGCTAGTTTATGTAATATGTTGGTTATTTCTACAATTTGTCCGGGTATTCCTAAGCACATCTTTTATTTTCCTTTTTTAAGATTTACTAACCACAGAGGCGCAGTAAACACAGAAGTTTTTATGTTATTTTTTTAAGTAATTAGCAGCAGCTATAACAGCTTGTCCTAATGATAAACCGCCGTCGTTTGTAGGTACTATGCTATGAGTGAGGACGTTTATTCCTGTTTTTTGTAAGCGTTTGGTTACTTGTCCTAAAAGAATACTGTTTTGAAATACTCCTCCTGTTAATGCAACTTGATTAAATTTGTATGTTTGGGACAACTGTTTAACTATTGTGGTAATTACACTAGCCAAACTTATGTGAAATTTAGCAGCTACTTCTGATGGTGAAATTTTCTTCTGTATATCGTCTAGTATCCCCAACCACATAGGTCCAGGGTCTATACAATAAATCTTATCGAAATTTTCAAATTTAAAGGGATAATTTAGATTATCTTCATCATTGTTCAAAATATTTAGTTCCGCTATAGCTTCCATTTCTATTCCTGCTTGTCCTTCATAACTACATTCTTCCCGACAAATACCTATTGCAGCTGCTACTGCATCAAATAATCTCCCTACTGATGATGTTAAGGGTGAGTTAATACCTTTAACTATGATGTGGTTGAGTAATTTGGGATTTTTATCTTCTAGAAATTTGATTATTTCTAATTCAGCATATTTTTGTTTTATTTCTTCCCATGTTAAGGCGTTTATTAATTGGGCGTAAGTATTTCTCCAGGGTTGATAAATTGCTTGTTCTCCTCCTATCATGGGCATAGATTTAAATGTGGCCACTTGTGCAAATTGATAATAATCAGCTAGTAAAAATTCTCCGCCCCATAATGTACCATCTGCGCTATATCCTAAGCCATCAAACGCTATTCCTAAAACTGGTGGTGTATTTAAAGAAATTTGATTTTCTGCCATGCAAGCGGCTATATGGGCGTGATGATGTTGAATTTCATTTAATTTAATTTTATTAACTGTAGCTAGTTCCTTTCCCAGTTTAGATGATAGATATTCTGGATGTTTATCAATAGCAATTACTTCTGGTCTATGGACAAACAAGTTTAAATATAAATTTAGAGTATCTTGATAAGCATTAAAGGCGGCTGCATTTTCCAAATCTCCCAAATGTTGAGATAGAATAGCCTCACCTTCACGTAATAAACAAAAGGTATTTTTTACCTCGCTACCCATTGCTAAAATTGTCGGTATTTTTTCAAATCCTGATGGTAAAATGATCGGTGCAGGCGCATATCCCCTACCCCGTCTTAAGATTCGTATTTTATCATTAATCACTCTGACGACAGAATCATCAACTCGGTTAACAATATCACGGTTATGTAAAAGAAAATAATCTGCTATCTTTCCTAATTTATCTTTAGCATCTTCATTAGCTATACACTGGGGTTCATCAGAAATATTACCGCTAGTTAAGACTATGGGGCGGTTCATTCGTCTGAGAATTAAATGATGTAAAGGCGTGTAAGCAAGCATGAAACCAAGGGTGTATTGTCCTGGTGCGACTGATAAAGCAACCTGCTTTTCGGATTTTTTTTTTAATAAAATAATGGGTGCAGCAGGACTGGTTAATAATTCTTTTTCTAAATCATTAATATAACAATATTCATTGATTATATTGATATCTCTCGCCATTAAAGGAAAAGGTTTATGATAACGGCGTTTCCGTTCTCGTAATTTCTGCACTGCTGTTTCTTGAGTTGCATCACAAGCTAAATGAATACCACCCAAACCTTTAATAGCGACTATTTGACCCTTTTGTAATAAAGTGCAAACAGCATCCACATCATCCAACATTGAAAACATATCAGAAATGACAGGTTTACCATCAGCCCTTTCTAACCATGCACGAGATCCGCAAACGTGACACGCAATAGGTTGGGCATGAAAACGCCGATTTTCCACATCTTTATACTCCTTTTCACACTCTCCACACATTGGAAACTTCACCATGCTGGTGTTATTTCTATCGTAAGGAATACCGCGAATAATACTCAACCGCGGACCACAATGAGTACAATTAGTAAAGGGATAACGAAAATAACGACTAAAAGGATCAAAGATCTCCTTTTGACATTGGAAACAAGTTGCCGCATCAGCAGTAATTTCTGTTTTCATAGTATTATTAATACTGTGAGAAATCACAAAATCGTCAAAATCAAACTCCCCCAAATACCGACTTCTCACCAACTCATTAATTTTCGCCAAAGGTGGACATTCTTCATATAACTCATCTACAAATTTTGTTATCGCTTCCTCACTACCATAAACACGAATTAAAACGCCTTCACCATCATTACAAACATCTCCCTTCAACCCGCAATTTTTCGCCAGACGATACACCGTAGGACGAAAACCTACACCTTGCACAGTACCACGCACTCTAATTTCTTCTCTTCTCATCTTTTTGCTTTTTCCCCTCTGCGTCTTTGCGCGAAATAATCATCATCTCCAAATCAAAACTCGATTATTCCCAGAATCAGAAATTACCGCAATTTCACCACAAACTTTAATTCCATAACACCAATTTAAACTTCGTCGCGTTGGCGTTCCAAAATTCTGATTTTCACTCTTACTTTTAAAAGTATCTTGTCCCACTACACCATCAGCATCTCCACCCTGTAATAACAAAATAGATTCTCGTTTCTTCCATCCTAGCAAACGAGAATTACCCGTATCTGCAACTATTAACCAATCTCCCGCAGTATCTACCCCATAAGGCATACTTAAACTACTACCACTAGGAAAATATACACCTTGATTTAATTCCACAAACTTGAAATTTTTCTGACCTAAAACCACCGCACAAGGGGTATTATTTTCTGTCGGTATACCATCCCAAATCATCACCCGGTTATTACCCGCATCAGTGACAACTAAATTATTATCCCAAACAGTAATATCATGACACCAGCGCATACTAGAAGCAGTCGGAGAACCACCACCATTTTCATTACGAAATATCATATCTGGTTGTCCCAAGACTATATCCGCTGGTTGTCCATTTTCTGTAGGAATTTGATTCCAAATTAATAAACGACGATTTCCAGTATCGGCTACAAATAACTTACCTTGATGATAGAAAACACCATAGGGCCAATGTAAAGTATTTGCCGCAGGTTGTTGACTACCTTGGTTATGTTCGTTATCGTTGAAATTAGCCTGTCCTAATACCAAATCTGCGGGAAAATTGCTATCTTCTGGTACATTATGCCAAATTAGAATCCGATGATTCCAAGCATCAGCAACAGCTAAACCTGCACCACATTTACAAATACTTGTAGGTACACTAACTGTAGATTTGCCTGCTGTACCTTTGGCGTTTTGTCCTTCATGATAAAAGTCAGGTTGTCCTATTACCCAGTCGGCCGGTTGATTATCTTTTGTGGGTAAATTTCGCCAACCTAATAAACGATGATGTCCTGTATCTGATACCCATAATGGTCCAGTTGGTGATAATAAACAAGCTGCACGGGGTCCAAACATTGTTGTTGGAGTTGGTGCCAGAGGTATGGCTATTTGTCCGGGTGTAATATTGTTTCCTAATATTATTTTTGCACCGTTGGGAAATAGGGATAAAGGGTCTATATCTTGAGTCAGATGATTTAACATTTATTTATTATAAAAGTAATTATACCAGCTTTTTTCTATTAAAAAATCTGGGAGATTGCTATCAATTTCCTTTATATTCTGTTTAATTTCAGTTAAATAAATCACAATTTATTGGTAATAAATAGTTTCTGGATTACATAATTATTTTACAGCAGATTGCAGATCAATCAGGTACAGAATCTAAATTAAAATCTAGATAGCAAGAGAGTTTCACTCGTGACTCCTGCTGTATTCATATTTTTGTCTGAATCAAGACTTACATAATTTATGGATTTACAGAATGTTGATTTTTGATTCTTGTAGCGTTTTCGCTGAGAGTTTCTAAGCATTTAGGTGTTTCTTAAAAGTTCCTTGTAAGCATTTTCACGAGTTTATACTAATGACTAAGTGCTGGTAATAAACATTATAAAATAAATAAACACCATAAATAAATCGAGAGGATAGTGAAAATGTATCAAACAGATCCGCCACTTTCCCCTAAAGAAACATTACCAACCATGTATGATCTTCCTAGTGAAGACCCGGAGGAAGTTGGTTTACCAGAGTAATTTCATCTACTACAACCACAATTATTAACAGATACCTTCCAACCTAAAAATTATTCTCCTCAAGAGATATTTATAGGAACTGATCTGAATCTTTACTATGATTCCCGTCATACTTGATCGTATAAAAGACCAGATTCGTTTGCTGTTTTAGGTGTACCATATTTGTAACCCACATTTCGCACTTCAATAAGTAGCATAAATAAACTACATTTACAGGCAATTCAGAACCATAGTTTTTAAAAATCCAGTAGCCATGAAAATATAAATTATGCACCTCAAAGTTC
>ERZ1034419.54-NODE-54-length-27092-cov-39.309428_pt1 | contig 27092 bp, 33 predicted proteins | sample MGYA00520531_ERZ1034419 | MGnify/ENA primary metagenome ERZ1034419 (study PRJEB33736, sample SAMEA104288485) | Azolla nilotica | place: Sudan | collected 1982 | study: EMG produced TPA metagenomics assembly of the PRJEB19522 data set (Is there foul play in the leaf... | reverse complement strand
AGGAATAGCAACTCCAGTAGCAAGGGTTGGCCAATCATGGTCAAACACCTCAATCGTTTCCTGAATGTGTTGCAAAATTTCATGAGGTCTAGATTTATCCATTGGATAATTTTCTTCCTCATAATCTTCAATTAGTCTGACAAGCAGTTTGTCCAAAGCTCGCTTCTCTGGAGTAAGATTTTTTTTAGAGTTAGATGTTCTGCAACTTTCAAAATACGTTCATACTCATCTTCTGTTTCAATTACTTGAGGAGGGATATCTGCCAGTAATTGGCTATAAGTTTTATTATCAAAAGTAATCGTCATCTCTCCATTTTTATTTATTAAATACTGCGTGAGTTAACAAGTATTTGTAGTGAACTTTTTTGGTTCCGTAATTAATCCCTACAATTAAACGGTAATCATTACCTTTGATATTAAAAACAGTAAATTTACTAACAGCTTCAGCATCACGGTAAATTTTACGCACATCCTCCAGATTTTGCCATTCGGCTTTTTTATCGGCTTTTTTAACAGTTATATGCCAATCTTCAATTTCTTTTTTGATATCGGGATATTTTGCTGCATCTTCGCGGAGCTTGCAAATTGAAATTAGGTGCATAGATTTTGGGTATGGTTTTTGACTTTTTCTGATTTGTGTAAATCATTAGTTTCTCCAGGTGTTGTCGTTATGTGTATTCTGCTCTCAGAATGAGAGTAAATTGTCAAAAGTCAATCAAACCTTACGAAAAATCTCTCTTAAACCCTCTTCTCTTCGTATCCTTCCCTTCTTCATGGTTTATTTATTTCTCTGAGGATTGATTATGCAACAACTACCCCACACTCTTATTCCTCTGTATTCTCTATGCCTCTGCGGTTCGTTTTTCCAAACCCTTGACTGCCAACCAACATCAAGGTATAATTAATATCGAATAGAAGGGGAGTAGCTGCTGGTGCAAAAGCCAGTGCATCTGAATCAACATACTGGCCATAAGCCTGGTTCAGATGGCGAATAATAAAGTATTTGAAAGCGAGACCTTCACTGAGTTCACACCAAACAAGTGTGTGAGCTTTAGTGAGGTCATTAAACACTCATTAGAAGCTCCACACAGGTAAAAAATCCTTCAGGAGCTTGAGAGAGTGTTAACAGCATTTACGGCAGGTTTAGTTTTAATTACCATTTCCGAGTTCGGTGATAAAACCTTTTTTATCGCTGTAATTTTGTCGATGCAGCACCCCCGACGGGTAGTGTTTGCTGGTGTGACAGCAGCTTTAGCAGTAATGACGATTTTATCAGTGATATTTGGGCAATTACTGTCTGCTTTAACACAAGGCTCAAAAACCTATGTTCATTATGCAGAAATAGTTTTGTTTATTGCCTTTGGGTTGAAACTGCTCTACGATGCGAGTAAAATGTCTGTGGCTTCTGATACAGAAGTCATAGAAGAAGCAAAAGAAGCAGTAGAAAAGGCAGAGTTAGACAGTCGGCAAAAAAGCCTCTGGTCAATATTACTGGAATCTTTTGTATTAACATTGATAGCAGAATGGGGCGATCGCACACAAATAGCCACCATTGCCTTAGCCGCTAGTCACAACCCCATTGGTATAACCGTCGGTGCAATATTAGGACATGCTATTTGTGCTGCGATCGCAGTAATCGGTGGTAGATTAATCGCAGGTAAAATTTCCGAACGACAAATTACCTTCATTGGCGGCCTTCTGTTTATTATCTTCGGTATCGTCGCTACCATAGAAGGAAGTTGAGGTGATAGGCGACAGGTGATAGGTGACAGAAGTAAGAATTAAGTTTTTTATTGTTCCCCTACACCCCACACCCTTAGACCCTTACACCCCTTCTTCATGGTGATGCAGTAGGAGAAGCAGACGGGGAAGGAGTTGGTATTACTGCTGCCTTATTAATTCCATCTTTATACTGAGCAGGTGCTAAAGCTGTGGCACTCTCAAATAAAGGTTTTGCTTCTTCCACCTTACCCTGTTCCTTCAGCAACATAGCCTTTGCCAATACGGGACGAAAATCCTGGGGATCTTTCTTGATTGCTTGCTCATAAATTGAGATAGCTTGAGTATCGTTTTTCTGAAAAGCATAGACGCTACCCAAAAGCACCTGTACAGCAACCACATCAACACTTCCAGGCTGAATGGTATTTGCTTGAGTAGCAGCAGATAAAGTATCTTGCAGCAAGCCAATAGCAGCCTCTGGGCGTTGTTGAGTGATTTGCAAATTGACCATACCCTGTAACGCTTTGAGATCACCAGGTCTTGTTGCTAAGATTGAGCGATAAGTTTGGGCTGCACCTTCATTATCAGCAATTTGCTGCTTTGCTTGTGCCAGCAGTACACCATACTCAGACTGTTGTGGATTTAATTTAGCCAACTTTTCTAAAGGTTCTATTACGGCTTGAATATCAGCAGGTTTTACTTCACCTCTACCTTTTTGACTAAGTAATTGTAGTCGTGCTTGCACAAGGCCTTTGAGAGCAGTTTGATTTTCTGGTTCCCGTTGTAAAACCAATTCATAACCCCGAACTTCATCAGCAAGTTGTGATTTTTGGTTAGATGCAGGAGAATTAGTAGGGTTGCTGGTAGTATTTTCGGATACTGATTGGGGATTATTCAAAGCACCAATAATGGGTATCATAGAAACCCCAATAAAAGCGGCAATGGCTAAAACTAAGACGATTTGAACGATCCACCGATTACGGGGTTGAGACACAATTTTTTTCCTTATGGTGAATTTGCACGAAATTAATATTTACACAAATCGCAAAGTTAAGTTTTTCCAAAACTTTGCGGAATACGGTTATTTAACTGTGAATTTTATAACAAATGACTATCTACACTGCTAAAGTAAGTGATGACTTTAGGAGGAGCATTCAGAATTGTAGCTATGCTATGCTTCCGAAACTAGTGTCAAGGCGCTAAATTACACATTTAGTCTCTAAATGAAAAATTTCGCGCCTTTCTGCTCGAACTGGGCGCTTTAGGATGGCTAGATTAAAAGGAAATATACTTTTATTATCAGCCGATCCAACGCTCTTTCCAGATGCCTTTATTAAATCCCACAACGGGATGTGTCTCCGCCCCAAGGAGTTTTTATGAATTCCGACCTGATGCCGTCTCCTGAATCTTCAAATTCTACTGCCTCTAACCAGGCCCCAGCTAAAATTGACTTAGTCACTAAGTCTTCAAAACCTGATAAGTCACTTGCTAACCTTGGCGATACTGATACCAATGGGAATGTAGTCAATCGGCAACAACCGATTCCACCTCCCAGTGAACCAATGCAGTATCGAGCCATTGGCTTAGTCCGCGGTCGCTATTGTGCCAGTAGTGATCAGTTTACCCAAGGAAGCTTGGTAACTGCTGATGGTGTAGAACTCAATGCTGTCCTTTTAGGTCGGATTATGAGTTTAGTCAAGAATCACCTGGACTTGGAAAAAGAACATCTGTGGGTAGTTTATCCCCGCACTAGACAAGAAAATGACTCTCTGCACATCCAAATTGTGGGAGTTTGGGAGCCGGAAAATCTGGCTAAAAATTCCCAAGAAGAGGATGGCACAGATTTGGCTTCACAAGTTTTAGAGAGGCCAGAAAATGGTTCTCCTAAAAAATCTGGTCGCCAAAAGCCGACGAAAGAGGAAATTTCCGAAACCCCAAAACCTTCATCAGAAATTCCTGATGGGGAATTTTCCGTACGCGGTGAGGTGGTTTACCAATCTTTTGAAACTAGGAGTTTGGTCGTTAAGATTAAGCAAGCCCCGCGTAAACCAACTGATAAACCCAAGTATTTTAAGTTGAAACTCCAAGGTGTGCTGGCTACTAAGGCTGTGGGCAAGTTTTGGGATTTCAAAGTCAAGCGAGATGCTGATGCATTAGCAATAGAAAATGCGGAAGCGATCGCTGATTTGCCCAAAAAACGTAAACCGCCATTTGGTAGAAGCGCTCCCCGTCCTGGTGGTAGCCCCGGTAGAAGACCATTCCCACCTAGACGCAATCATGGAGAAACTCCACGTCCGGTGAAGAAAATAGGTGGTGAAGCTTCTGCGGTGTCTAAACCTGTAACCAAACCGCCAGCACCTAAGCTAGTCAAGAAGCCTAAACCCACTGAAGAGTAGGTAATTGGGACTGGGGACTGGGGACTGGGGGAGATGGGGAAGTAATTTTCCTGATGACCAATCACCAATCACCAATCACCAAAATTAAAAGTCCGTCCAACGGTCTTGGGGTAAAAAAGCTCGATCCATCGGAATGGGTGAAACTGTCTCTGTGAGGGTAAATGTGCCTGCTTCTATCCATTGTTTTAACTCTAAGGCAACTTGCCGTGAGAGAAACATACTGGCTAGAGGCGCAACTCGCACCGCTTTACCCTCTATGGTGATTTTTCCTGATTTAAGTTGAGCGTAACTGACTAAACCAAAGGTGGGACGAACACGACGGGGAATGGAAAAGTCTACTATTGGTGCTACTAAGTCTTTATCTTGTACGGCGCAGCGTTCAACTACTGTTTCATTTAAAACGGGAAGTGGAACACCTACTCCTAACATTAAAGATGGGCCATAACTTTTGAAGTAACAACCCCGCACCCAACGAACATCCATTTGTTTGGCATCACCAATTAGGGCTAAAGTTGCCGATGGACCAATGGGTGTACGATTAGCTAATCGCTTTTGTAAGGGGAAGTGCTGGGTACCTTCCCAAGCGACATAACCAATTCCACCACCTAAGAATATTCGCGTCCCAATCCCCACAAGTTGCAAATCGGGATCATTGAGTAGTGGGGAAATTGCACCAGGGTTTGAGTATACGGCATTCCCTAAACATGGTTGGAGAGGTCCAAGATAAGTATGAAGTGGGCGATCGCCTCCATTTACGCCAATAATAAAATTTTGATAAAGATTGCGCGGATTAAATAAATAAAACTGATTGATAGTGTCACGGGTGACTGTAGTTTCAAAAGTGGCCCTTGGGTAACAATCGGTAACTTGCCCTAATGCTCGTACTTGCACGGGTTTACCTGCAATTAAATCTTGGATGACATGGCCACCACCACGTTCTCGCAGTTCTTCCCCATCCATCGCTTCTACAGCAGAACTGGCACCCAAGTATAAATCTACTGCACCAAAACCAGAATATGCTGGAACTCCGTCTATCCAGCAACGGCGAATTTTGATGGGAGGGTCTGTGTGTCCGAGATTAATAATTGCACCGCTTGACTCCATTGGTTCAAAAGTGCCGGTGGTAATGACATCAACTTCTTTAGCAGCTTTGGTGACACCAATTTCTGCTACTCGTGTTTTTAATTCTTCAATCGTCCACACTACGGCGCGTTTCTGGTTGATTTTTTCGTTAATTTCCGGAATAGTTCGCATTTTTAAAGTAGCGGATTGACCTTTTAATTATCGGGTGATATTGCAACCAAGTAATTGTTTAAATCATCCAGACTGGAAAAATCTAACAGAGTGTCTCCTAAATCCTCTAGTTGATTTGTAGATAAACTGTTGATTTTCTGTTCTACTTCCGAGTTAAGAACACCAAACCAACGAGTCAGAAGTCGGATAATTAAAGTCGCTTCTCCTTGTTGTCTTCCGCTTTGTTCTCCCCTTTTCTCTCCTTTTTGCAGGATATCTTGATAAATCACAGATTCTTGCATAATTTCCTCCTGGAATAGTTGTTGAATCAAATCTTTGTCAAGGTGAGATATATTTGAAAGAATAAATGAAATATTATTCTCTCATTAGGAATGACATAATTTTTTCATTTCAATACAGCTTGTCCTAACTTTTTGAGAATTTGTAATAGTTTTGGTGGTGAATTTTGGTTATTTTGCAAAGCATTCTTGCTGCTTATCATAAACCCAAAATCCGCTATTATCCAAAACTGGTAATGTGGAAATAAAGGTTCTGATGTCAACTATTTGCTTTTCTAAAAACAGCAAATAGGAAACAGGAACTTCTCTTAAAATCGTCGTTCCATCAACTAGTATATATACTTTGGCTTGAGTGTTAGCCCAATCTTGGGTAGCACATAAGTTAAACAATTCTGCACAAGCTTGCTCATATTGACTCAGCAAGTCTTCTGCTTTCATTTGTAATGTTTGGTTTTCTGGAGGATAAACATACCCATCTTCAGCTACTGGTGCAAATGTGCGCGGAATCCCCTGAAATATGGGAGTTTTTTGAATTAGTTGATAAATAGCTGTTTTCACTTTTGTGGCGTTAGCTTTAACGGTTTGTAAAACTGCTATGACTTGATTTAGTTTCAATCTTATATCCTCTTCAGCATAGTTGTAGTATATTACAGACTAATATACTACAACTATGCTGAGTTGTCAACTTTACATCCTAGCCTTTAATCATCTCGTATTATAATTAGCCAAAATCCTAACGCTCCTCATGATAAAAGATATAATCTGAAATGGCTCTACTAATTTAGCTATCTTCATCCTTTTGTGTAACTTCTAATTCCTGAATGTCGTTGATATCAGGAGATTCTACCAGCATGACGAGTTCCGTATCTTGTTGATGATTACATACCCATTGATCTAATACATCTTTAACTAATACTTCTTGTACCCAAATTTTAGCGACAACAGTTAGAGGTAATGCTAAAAATAATCCTAAAAAGCCAAAAAAGGTAACGAAAAATAATTGAGAGACTAAGGTGACTGCTGGTAGTAACGATACCTGATGCGCCATGACTACAGGTGTGATGAAATTACTTTCAGTTTGTTGAATAAAAAAATAGAGAATCAAGACTAAAATAGGTTTCCAGGGAGAATCTAATAGAGCGATCGCCATGGCTGGAACTACACTCATTGTCGGTCCTAAGTTGGGAATTAAATTCATAAATCCCGCCAAAACTCCCAGTGCTAAAGCTGCCTTAACACCCAAAATTGATAAGCCTACCATGCTCATCAAACCCACCACACAGACAGCAATAAAAGCCCCTGTTACCCATCTTTCTAAGGAAATTTCACACTGACTTAGAATCCCCTCTACCCTGCGTCGATAAAATGACGGAAACAGCCGCACAAATACTTTCCGATAAGCATTAGGATTGGCTAAAAACATCCCAGTCAAAACTAGCACTAATAAAATATTTAGAACTATTACTAAAGAGCCAGAAACAAAGGCAAAAGAGTTTCCTAATACCCGATTAAATAAAGGTTGTGCTTCTGCTATTAAGCCGTTAAGATCCGGTATAAATGGTACTAATTGCTCAGGAATTTGATTTCTTTGTTCATCAACCCAAGTATTAATGCGTTCAAAACCTTGGGGAACTCGTAAGGTCAATTCTTGAAATTGCTGGGTAAATGGTGGAACAATCAACCAGAAAAAGCCAATCACACCAGCGAAAAAGATACTCACTGACAAAAAAACAGCTAATCCACGTTTCATCCCCAAGCTTTGGAAACTGCGTGCTAAACGATTTAAGGTAGTTGCTAAGACAACAGCAGCAAATATCAGTAGTAGCACCTCTCGCAGTTGCCACAATATATATAACGATAGAACTAAGGTGATTAAACCGATCCATTGGCCAAGTTTCACTGACTGACTCCCAAAGCTTCGTGAGACGAAATTTTCTAGTTATGCAGATAGGTTAGCTGATTTTCAGGTCTTCCAGTAGAGATATTTTGTTAATTTTGTTTCTGTGCTGGAATTCTAGAAAGTAAGACAGTTATCATAATTATAGTAGGTAACATAATTAGAATTAGGGCGTTTGTTGACGTTAGTGGAATCAAAAACATTGGACCTACATACTTTATCAGAACCGAGATTAGAGTTGAGAGCAGAAGTAGTTTAATCAATAAAAATAGTTGATTTTTCATCAAAGTACGGCTTTACACATTTTTTTGGTGGGGTGTACACGAATTTAGACTTTACTGTCTAGTATCTACAATGGATATCACATACAAAACTTGACTTGACGACATCTGCACCTGTAAAAATACACAGAATTAATTTCTTAAAAATGGGGGAACAAGCGCATTTTCTACTTACTTGGGAATTTTTCCAGGGCTGGATTTGTGTAAGTTCCAAAGTCATTGTTTTTCTATTTTCTCATCCCCATGATCTATCTACCAGTTTCATTACTGTTATTTCTGGCCTTGTTACTGTTGCTGCCACTTATTTGGTTTGCTGTCGCAGTAGATGTGGTGGAAATTGCAGTAGAAAAGTTAGGTTTTTCTCCTAGGATTGGCTTTTTATTGTTGTTGCTAGTAATTATTACCAGCACTATCAATATTCCTCTCTACCGTCTAGAAACTCCCGTCCAATTAGCGGATGGATTTGCTGCAATGTGGGTAAGGGAATTTTGGGGTATTCCATTAAGTAACGTGCAGAATTTCACCGTAATAGCTCTGAATGTTGGTGGGGGATTAATACCTGTGGCTTTGGGATTATACCAGTTTTCGCATGGAAATGGGTTGGCAATTGTGCTAGTTACTGCCATTGTCACTATTGTCAGCTACTTTGCAGCGCGAGTAGTACCAGGAATTGGTATTCAGATGAATCCGTTACTTGCACCTTTGACTGCGACTGTGTCGGCAATGCTAATAGCTTCACCTCATGCTGCACCTGTGGCTTTTGCTGGTGGTGTTCTCGGTACTCTCATTGGTGCTGATTTATTACATCTCAAAGATATTCAAGGGATGAGTGCCGGGGTATTAAGTATAGGGGGTGCTGGTGTGTTTGATGGTATTGCTTTGTGTGGGCTATTTGCTTTGTTATTAAGTTGAAAAGAGGTGATAGGGAAAAGCGAATAGGGTAATGAGGAAAATAACCCAATCACCAATTACCCATTACCAATTACCAAATTTTATTGAGGTAAATGATCATGCCTGTAGAAACTAATAATAATAAACAGATGAAAACTCCGAAGATTCGGCAGTTTGGTGGTAGTTTTTTAATTTTACTGAGTTTGTTGTTGTTGTTGAACTTGATAGTTCCGAGTTTTTTTGGACAACGTTTGCAACAAGTTCCTTATAGTGATTTCATTGCTCAAGTAGAAGCGGGTAAAGTAGATAAAGCGGTTGTGGGGAACGATAGCATTGAATATGCTATCAAAACCCAAACACCAGAAGGTAAGACTGTTGAACAGGTATTTAGAACCACACCTGTAGCGATTGACTTAGATTTACCCAAAATTCTCCGCGACAATAATGTCGAATTTGGCGCACCACCACGAAACGAAAATGCTTGGATTGGTACTGTATTGAGTTGGGTTGCACCTCCGTTAATTTTTTTTGGAATTTGGGCGTTTTTAATGAATCATCAAGGTGGTGGACCTGCTGCGTTAACAGTAGGTAAAAGCAAAGCACGGATTTATTCTGAAGGTAGCACTGGGGTAAAATTCCTGGATGTAGCTGGTGTGGATGAAGCTAAAGCTGAATTAGAAGAAATCGTTGACTTTCTCAAAAATGCGACTAAATACACCAATTTAGGGGCAAAAATTCCCAAAGGTGTATTGTTAGTTGGACCTCCAGGAACTGGTAAAACTTTACTAGCAAAAGCGATCGCAGGTGAAGCTGGTGTTCCCTTCTTCAGTATTTCCGGTTCTGAATTTATCGAATTATTCGTTGGTGTTGGTGCTGCACGAGTCCGCGACTTATTTGAACAAGCTAAACAACAAGCACCCTGTATCGTCTTCATTGATGAATTAGACGCACTGGGTAAATCTCGCGGTGGTGCAGGTGGTTTCGTAGGTGGTAACGATGAACGAGAACAAACCCTGAACCAATTACTAACAGAAATGGATGGTTTTGATGCCAACACCGGTGTAATTATCATCGCTGCTACCAACCGTCCCGAAGTTCTCGATCCGGCTTTACGTCGTCCCGGACGTTTTGACCGTCAAATTGTCGTGGATAGACCTGATAAAATCGGTCGAGAAGCAATTCTCGAAGTCCATGCTAGAAATGTAAAACTTGCGGAAGATGTTGACTTAGGAATTATTGCTACTCGCACACCTGGTTTTGCTGGTGCAGATTTAGCTAACTTAGTAAATGAAGCAGCTTTGTTAGCAGCAAGAAATAATCGTCAAGCGGTACTCATGGCAGATTTTAATGAAGCCATTGAACGTTTAATAGCAGGTTTAGAAAAACGTTCTCGTGTGTTAAATGAAATCGAGAAAAAAACCGTTGCTTATCACGAAGTAGGACACGCTATCATAGGTGCATTAATGCCTGGTGCGGGTAAAGTTGAAAAAATTTCTGTTGTTCCCCGTGGTGTTGGTGCATTGGGTTATACTATTCAAATGCCAGAAGAAGACCGCTTTTTGATGGTAGAAGATGAAATTCGCGGACGCATTGCCACTTTATTAGGTGGACGTTCTTCAGAAGAAATCGTGTTTGGCAAAGTCTCCACTGGTGCTTCTGACGATATTCAAAAAGCCACTGATTTAGCAGAACGGGCAATTACAATTTATGGCATGAGCGATAAACTCGGTCCTGTTGCTTTTGAAAAAATCCAACAGCAATTTATTGAAAGTTATGGAAATCCCCGACGTTCAATTAGTCCCCAAATGATGCAGGAAATTGACCGGGAAGTAAAGGAAATAGTTGATAATGCTCACCACATTGCATTAAGTATCCTGCAAAATAACCGCGATTTACTAGAAGAGATTGCGCAGGAACTATTGCAAAAAGAAATTCTCGAAGGTGGTTATTTACGAGAAAGGTTAACTCAAGCCAAAGCACCAGATGAAATGGATGAATGGTTGCGAACTGGTAACTTAGATGCTGATAAACCTTTGCTGCAAACTCTTTTGGTTTAGAGTTTGTTACAGTCAATAAATGAAAGTGTAGAGACGTTTCATGAAATGTCTCTACAATTTGGTATATAAACTTATAAATTTACTGACTGTGGTAAAATTTCTACAGCATCAAGAAGTTTTAAGATACAAGTTTATAACTTACATAGTGATTCCAGCTAACTTGTTCTTCTGCTGCTTCTATCGCTAGTCTAGGATGAAGTTCTGGAGTAATACGAACTTCAAACTTACCACTGTAGGTTTTTTCAGCAATAGGTTCTGGAATTTCCTCGCCATTGGCTTCCATATTCAGTACTATATCTTTTACCAAACTCGTAATACCTTCTAGTGCAGGATCACGGTTTTCATGGACATAAGATAGGCTAGGAAATTCAGCCTAATAATAATAATAATTTTTTAGATAGATAGAATCTCTATATCAATAGTACCAAGCATATATAATTTCTCAAGAGAAATATATTCGTGGTTAGAAAATAATAAATTATGGGCTGCTTTTGAGAATCCGCTGATAATTGGTAATCCTAATTCACCGTATAGTCAAAAATGGTTATTCCCAGCTATGGCAGAAGCAGAGAATGAAGTTAAAAAAGTAGCCGATATTATGAATTCTCAAGCTTTTCTTGGTAAAGAGGCTACGAAACAGGCTGTTATATCAAAGGCAGAAAATTGGTAAGGATTGAGGTGGTGGGGTATTGACAAGTGTGATAAGTGAGGCAGAATGTAGCAAGCAGTTATGGAAAAGAACCTGGCACCAAAACTAGACAGAGAGATATTGAAGCATTTGGCAACAGAGCAACTGGTAGAAATCATTGTTTTATTATCAATCCATGTCATGACCTCCTTGACGGTTGCTATATCTAACTCCGTTGCCAAATTTTAATGGTTTTATCCAAACTTCCACTGACCAACATTTCACCAGATGCTGTAAATACTAAAGCTGTCACTATGTTAGCATGGCCTGTAAATGTAGCTAATAGTTCTCCGGTTTCTAAATGCCATAATTTGATAGTTTTATCAGCACTGCCACTAGCGATAATTTGTTGATTAGGACTGAGGACAACTGCATAAACTCTATCTCTATGACTTTTGAGAGTGTGAATTAACTGCCCAGTGACTAAATTCCAAACTCTAATTGTTTTATCTTGACTACCACTAATTAAAAACTCACTATTAGCACTGATAGCTAGGGAACTAACAATATGAGAATGACCTATTAAGGTATGTATTGGTTTGATTTCTTGCTGGTTTTTCTTATTGTAATAAGATGTTAATTGCCAAACTTTGATTTTCCGATAACTGCCTGTAATCAAAATTTTTCCATCTGGGCTTACTACCATTGAATGGGCTACTGTATCATCTAAGCATAAGGTATTTTCAACTTGGCGATCGCGCAAATTCCAAAACAAAACTTTTCTGTCATCTCCACCAGTTGCTAACTTTTTTCCATCTGGTGTAAAAGCAACACAACGCACGCTACCATTATGCTTGTGCAGGATATCAATTAAATCTAATGCACCAGTATGCCAAATTTTAATTGTCGAATCTGCACCTACACTAACTAATGTTTGTCCATCTGCACTTAAAGCCAAGGAATTAACTTCATCTACTAATCCTGATAATACCCAAGGATATTCTGATAAAGTCTCAATTAATTCACCTTTACTTAAATCCCATAATTTTGTCTCACCACGACTACCACTAGCTAATATAGGCACAGTTTTACTGTGTTTACAACCAGAACCTTTAATTGTTAGAGTTTTCACAGAATAAGCTAAACAATTGATACCTCTGGTGTGTCCTTTTAATGTTTGCCAGCATTCCCAATCACCAATAATACTCTTTTGGGGATGATCTGATGGTAAGGTTTGAATTGTCTCTACCATTATCACTTCATCGACTAAAGTTATATTATACTTTTTACCAATTAGTGATTCTAAATACCAAGTTAATCCTCCTGCATATAACAAGCTACTAGGAGTTAAGTTGATTTTAGGTTCAGAAAATTCTAGTTGATTTGTGGGTATAAAACCAGTGATAATAGTTTGTTTTTCGTAGCCTAATTTAGTATTCCCCGGATAAAACAAACATAGAAAAATTAAGACTTGATAGTTCTTTACATCTTCTCGGGTGACTGACCACCGAATTTTGTCTTTTTTAATACCGTTAAAACTTTCTCCATCTGCCACGTGAACTTGAATACTAATTTTTGGGTTATTAGTCAACGAATAAGTAAACTTACTTTCACTACATAAATTTCCTTCATCATCTAACACCATATTTTCTAAGGTGTCATGATGATATTTTTTCACCAGTTTTCCCAATCTTTCTGTAATTACCCGATCTACAATTTGTTCACGGACCAGATAATCTTCTGCTTGACTCTGAAAATATTTAGGAAAGGGAATTGTCCAATCTGGAGGTTCTGGATATTCAGGTGGTATCGGTGGAGGGTTCTTGGCCAAAATCTCCGCTTGTTGACGAGAACATTCGAGAATTTTTGCCAATGGTTCACCCCAAAATGCCATAATTTCACTGTGGCAACCTTTGACTTGACCTTCTAGGAGAGATAAATCAGTAGTCTTAGGTCTTTTCACTCTTTGGAGGAAGTCAGTTTGTTGAGCTTTTAGTAAACTAATCCAATCAATCTGCATGATAGTCGCACACTATTACATATTTACAATAACTTATACCAATGGGTTTAGCCAGTTTTAAAACCTTTAGTTAAAAAAAATTTAAGTAGTTTTTACAGTCTTATAAAAAACAAAATTATATTTCTTGTGATGCTTAAAGGTACTTATTCATAATAATCAGACATTTACAAAAGGGATTTTATTGGTGTCTATATATTGCGATGATATCGATAAATTCTAACTAGGTTAGGCGACAATTTACTGTTTCTAGAGAAACAGTTATAGGAATCAATGAGGTGTATTATTTACCAGACAGGCATTTTTTTAGTGATCTGATTTCTCTAATTGAGCAAACTAAGATATATTAATTATTTATGTAACCAAAGCATCTATCTGAGAAAATATCTATGTCAAATACATCTTACATTTTTGTAGCTGGTGCAAGTCGCGGTGTTGGTCAAGAAATTGCCAAATATTTAATAGCCCAAGATATGAAAGTAAAAGCAATCTTAAGGACTGAAGTTGCTGCTAAGGGATTAGAAGCTACTGGTGTTCTGACAGTGATAGGAGATGCTTTGAATGTGGATGATGTTGAACGAGAAATTTTAGGGAATGAACCTATCCAAGCTGTGATCAGTACCCTTGGTGGTTTACCTACAAACGATGTCAAACCGGATTTTATTGGTAATAAAAACTTAATTGGTGCCGCAGTTAAAGCAGGAGTACAAAAGTTTATTCTTGTAACTTCCATTGGTGCTGGTGATAGTGTTGTTGCTATACCTCCTCAAGCATTAGAGGCACTCAAACCAGTTTTAATTCTCAAAGAACAAGCTGAACAATATTTGATGAATAGCGGACTTAATTATACAATTATTCGTCCTGGTGGTTTAAAGTCAGAACCACCAACAGGAAATGGTATTTTAACCGCAGATCCGCGTATTGTTGGTAGTATTCATCGTGCTGATGTTGCCCAATTGGTTTGTCGCTGCTTAAATTCTACCAATGCTAATCATCAAGTTTTGTCAGCATTAGACAAAAATATGATTTATCCAGGCTTACCAGAATTTATAGAGTTTGATTTGGGTAATTGTTAATTGTTAATTGGTAATTGTTAATTGTTAATTGGTAATTGGTAATTGGTAATTGGTAATTGGGAAAAACTATTACCCAGTCACCAGTCACCAGTCACCGGAAATTTGTAACAATACTGTTATTTTTCGCGGACCATCTAATTCAAAAAATAACATAGATTACCACGTTCCTAATGCTGATTTCCTATCAACAATGGGAATTACTTCACTGGTCGTTAACATCATTGCCATGAGGTTAGAATTGGCGTTTATGGGTTCATCTTCAGGAAAATCTCTTAAGTGCAAGTCGTTGTGTAAATATTTATCTGTTCCTGGTGCTAATTTCTGTGAAAATACTTTCATATCCTCCAATAATCTCACTTCATTTTCGATGATAGCTAACGCTGTTGTGGTATGCCGAGAAAATACTAAGACTTGACCACTTTTAATTACTTTTAATTGTTGTTGAGTCAATAAATTCCTGGATTTGTGGGGTAATATTATGAATATTTAGTCCCAGTTCGCTGGTTATTTATAATAGTTTGTTAATAATTGGCATGGTTGGAATTGGGTTTTTGAAATATTAAACTACAGATAACATCAGCTTGTATCCGATTACATCTGTGGTTATTATAAGATCATTTGTAATCCTTTTACTAATCTTTCTATTCCTGCTTTTGCTGTATCTTGTTGCAATGCACCATCAGCAACGCGCAAATAACAACCGTCTTCCATTCGAAAGGTTTTACCAGGTATGACTGCGACTTGATGTTCTTGAATTAATCTTTTCACTAATTCAAAATCATTTATTTGGGTATCCGCTTTTAAGAAAAAGTAAAATGCCCCATTTGCAGGTGTAATAGTACATGAACCTTGGAGTTGGTTGAGTGCATCAATAACTATTTACCTAGTTTGGACAATTGTTTTTATATTATCTCTTAAATAATCCTGTTTTTTTTGTAAAGCTCCCAATACAGCATACTAGGAAATAACAGGAGGACAAATTAAAATCGTATCTTGCAATTTTTTGACTGCATTTAATAAATGTTGAGGACTTACCATATAGCCAATAAGCGAACTAGCAAAACTATAAGCTTTAGGAAAGCTATGAAGCGAAATTGTATATTTACTACTTCCTATAAATGCACCAGGAGAAGTGTGCTTTACGCCATCATAAGTAAAATATTCATCAGCCTCATCGCTAATGTGATAAATTCCTCTTTCTCGGCAAATTTCATTAACTTGCTTTAATGCTGTTTCCGAATAAACTGCACCTGTGGGATTATTGGGTGAAATTGTGACAATGGCATGGGTTTTGGGTGTAATTGCTTCAGCTATAGATTAAGGAATTAATTGATAATTTTCGGTTGTTCCTACTAATACTCGATGACGACCCGCCATTGTAATCGCCATTTCATGATTGAAATAGTAGCGGATGTTTAATATAATTTCGTCAACAGGAGAAGTAATTGCTAAAATGGCGTTCATAAACGCCTATATTGCTACCGGGTATGACAACAATACAATTATCTCCGTTAATGTCGATTCCGTTAAAATTGGATAAATTTGCTGTTAATACTGTTAATAATTTGGGAATTCCTGTAACGGCTTCATAAAGATTATTTGTTGAGTCATTAAGGAATTTGGGTAATATTTCTATTGCTTCTGGTGGTGGGCTATAATGAACTACACCTTGTCCTAAATAAATTGTACCGGGAGAGTTTTTGATCAGTTATCTGACTACGGCAATAATTGCCGATTGTACCGCTATCTGACTACGGCAATTATTGCCGATTGTACCGCCTCCATGCGGGAAAATTCATAATTTGTAATTTGTAATTTGTTAATTTGTTTTTATTAAAAAAACAGGACTTGGGTAATAATAGTGTAGGTGGAAATATAAAGCCTGTATTTGTTAAATGGCAAAGGTTTTATGGTTTTCATGAACTGGATTTAGCATAATACATACGGAAGATCCTTAAAAGTTTGAATAGATCAGGTGTTTCATGCGTAGAGATTCTAGTTTTTATAAACTATTCCAACAATATCCATCTGTGCTATTGCAATTATTAGCACAACCACCAAGAAATGCGGATAATTAGATATTCGATTCGGTAGCTGTTAAAGAACCTAAATTTGAAATTTATGGTGTGTTTTTACCACCAGAAAATGATGTCCCAGAGATAGTATATTTTTGCGAGGTTCAGTTTCAAAAAGATGAACAACTTTATGAAAGAGTACTTGCCGAATCTCATGTATATTTTTACCGTAATCGGACTAGAACGTGAGTCCAGTAGAAGTAATTGACAAAAAGTAGGGTTCTTGCAGAGGGTAAGAATAAAGAACATAGTATCAGGAGTGTATAAAGATGCGTCCCTCACTCTGGAATCCTCCCATATAATTATTACTGAGAGAAGAAAAAAGGTAGCAGAACGTATCCGTAAAACCAAGTTGTTCGTATTTTTGAGGCAGATACGCCACGAACTAAGTAGAACGACGAGAAAAAACAAAAGTATGTAAAAAAATGTAAATTAGCCTGAAAATCCCTTCACTTTTGCCTTTTACCTTGTCATAACGACAATTTTTAACGCCCACTTACTTAGTTATAGGTAATATGCAAATTGAAAAATTAAATATACAAAAGCTTGTATAGGTTTAACAGGTATGGGGGATTGGCAACAGATTTTATATCTGTTAAGCTAACAAATATAAGGAATAATTAGTCAAAATAATATAATATCTAGCTCGTCGATTTCTCAAATAAGTTGGGGATGTATTCTTTTAGTCAGGGAATTTTTATAAAAAAACATAACTTTAGATAGAAATAATGCAGAAAATACTAGTTGGTAGTCGGAGTTACAGCAAGTGGGGATCAGGCGATGTTAGTTTTGCTTATGTAATGTAGAATTGTGGCGTAAAAGCTCCTCAGCAGTTATGGCTCAAATATTAGATCCTCTACCACCGGAGCAATCGGGGAATATTCTCTGCTGCTACGTCAATGCCACGAGTAAAATACAGGTGGCTCGCATCTCCAATATTCCTAACTGGTACTTTGAAAGGGTCGTGTTTCCTGGACAAAGGCTAGTTTTTGAAGCCTCGAAAGAAGCTCAGATGGAGATTCATACCGGAATGATGGCCAGTGCCATTTTATCGGATACAATTCCATGCGATCGCCTTGCACTCAGAGAACCCGAACCCAGTAGTGATGAGGGTGATCAAGACTTAAGACCAGGAAAAGAAGCTACAAACACCAATGTCATGGTGTCCGAAATTCATACAACAATTGAAGATACCACAAAACCTTTACAAAATATCACAGCCAGTATGAAAACCTACCAGTCACAGTATGAGTTTTTATTGAACCTGGGAGTGTGACCTCTCGGAAGGTTTGAAATGGCAAAATTCCAAAAATTGCTGGATTAGCATTAGTTGATAAAAAAATAATGTTTCTGAATTTACAGGTTGCTGAACTCAGCAGCCTTTTTTATGGTGTTCAGAAAGTGATTGCTATGGAATGGGTTAGAGTTAGAAGCGTATAGGTAAAATATTTCTGGCTTTTTGGGTATTATTTAAGGTCTGTAAGGTTAAAAAAAGTGGGAAGCTTGAAAGCCCACTAGTAACAACCTAAAAATTCCTTAATTTTCAATCAAAATAACGCAATAACTCTTATGCATCTACCTTCTTTTTTATGGTTGTGGAAAATAGCCGCTTCGTCTATGGGGTTGTCAATCTTAGCGTATGCTTTTTTATTGATGACAGGTTTCTGGATATGGCAAGTCAGAAACACAGGACGTTCTCCCATCGGTGTTGTATTATCAAGGGTCAATAGTATAGTAAAAACCTTTCATTATACCATAGGCATAACTATGGTTAGTTCAGTGCTGCTGCTTCTAGTGATCGGTATTGTTGGCACTTTAGGGCATTTTGGTTCTTTAGGTCACTCTTCACATCTAGTCGCTGGCTTGATAGTAGTAGCCTTGGTTTTGGTGTCCGCTTTCAGTGCAACTCAAATTAGCCTTGGAAAAACTTGGGCTAGACCTTTACATATAAGTTTGAATACGGTTTTATTTATAGGTTTTGCTTGGGTATCTCTAACTGGTTGGAGTGTGGTGCAGAAGTACCTACCATGAAAAGGTGACAGGCAAAAACTAACAGGAAAGTGAAGTCATCCTATTTTGGATTGATTCCACTGTAAAATCCAAGGGCTTGTGCCATCAAGAAATTATTCGTCTTGGTTAAAATAAATAGCAGAAGAGTTTTTGACCTGAATTCTGATTTAGCCGTGACAGCCAACTCAACCGATGCCTCAGTTTCTATTTTTCATCTATCTCCCTTGATTAGAATTACCCTGTTGAGTCTATACCTAGCACTTACATTCCCCTTAACTTTTTTAGCCTCATTTACATCCGCACCCACTCCACCAGCATTATTGTGGGTAGCAATTAGCATCGGATTTGTGGGATTATATGTAGTGTTAACGGAAAGAGTAATGGTAGATGACCAGGGAATTCAAGTTACTTACCCCGTTTGGGTTCCGCGCTTTTTTCGTAAAGGTTGGTCTTTACCTTGGTCACATGTCAAAAGCTTAAAACCCCGCACCACTGGACAAGGAGGTATGGTGTATTATTTCCTCAGCCAAGATGGAAAAGCTTATTTACTACCCATGCGTGTGGCTGGTTTTAATCGGTTGGTAAAGATTGTTCAAGTAAAAACAGGCATTGATACTATAGATCTTCGTCCTTTAGCACAGCCTTGGATGTATATAATTCTATTTGGCTTTACCATCCTGTTGCTATTGGTAGATGCTTGGACTATTAATACAGCAATTAGCCATTAGTCATTAGTCATTAGGAATAGGGAAAGAATTTTCTCCCCATCACCCCCATATCCCCATCACTCTCATCTTCCTCAGTCCCCAGTCCCCAGTCCCTAAAAACTTGGATAATTTGACAAACCAAGCCATACTCAGGCTACAGCAAGTTAATCTATCTACGAAGCTGAAAACTCAGGCTCAAAATAATCTCCCAGGATATCCGATTTTACAGGATATTTCTTTTGAGGTCTTTCCTGGTGATCACATTATAATTGTCGGTCTTGCTGGTGCTGGTAAAACTTCCTTATTACGCCTCATTAACCGCTTAACTGAACCTACCAGCGGTAAAATTTATCTGGGAAATCAAGAGTATCACCAAATTTCTATTATTAAGCTACGTCAAGAGGTGACATTTGTACAACAAGAATCTAAGTTGTTGGGGATGACAGTTCGAGAAGCCTTGGCTTATCCTTTAGTTTTGCGTGGCTGGTCTAAGCATAAAATTCAGGAACGAGTGAGTTATTGGCAAGAACAACTACAAATTCCTGAAAAATGGTTAGGATGCACTGAAGTACAGCTTTCAGCAGGACAGAGACAATTAGTAGCGATTGCACGTACCTTAGTCATGCAACCAAAAATTCTACTGCTAGACGAGCCAACTTTCGCCCTAGACCCTGGTAAAGCTTCCCGCTTGATCATCATCCTCAAGCAACTGACTCAAATTCATAAAACCACGATTTTGATGGTAAATCACCAACTTGACCTAGGCCAACAATTTTGTAATCGGTTATTACACCTCCAACAAGGTCAAATATTAGCAAATCAATACAGTTCTGAGATCAACTGGGAAGACTTAAAAACCACCTTGATGCAAGCATAATATCAAGCATCTGAGGAATGGATTTAAAGTGGTCACTGGTTATTGGTCATTGGTAAAAACCTTTTCCCATTCCCCAGTCCCCAGTCCCCAGTCTCCATTAAGAACTTTGAGTAGCAAGAGTAGAACGTGAATTACTGAATCTCTCTTTTGCTAACTTTGTTTGTGATTGTGGAACATTAGCGTTCAAAATTTCCATATTAAATCTATATCCCACATTGCGGATAGTTTGGATTAAACTGGGTTGACGCGGATCAAGTTCCACTTTTTTCCGCAGTGACAAAACATGAGTATCAATAGTACGCGGATTATCAATAGCGTCAGGCCAAGCACGACGCAGTAATTCCGATCTACTCAAAGGTACTCCCCCAGCTTGCGCCAAAACATACAGCAAACTGAATTCTTGAGGTGTTAAATCAATAAACTCCCCTTGAAAACGGACACGGCGCTGTACTAAGTCAATTTGTAAAGCGCCATAATCTAAGTAAGCTGGTGCAGTGGGTGTCCGCTTGCGACGAGCTAACGCCTCTACCCTAGCCAGGAATTCTTGCATCCCAAAAGGTTTGCTTAAATAGTCATCTGACCCAGCTTTTAAACCAGCGACCACATCCGCTTCATTGTTTCGAGCAGATAGCATGAGAATCAAAGGCTGTTGCTGACGATGCAACCAACGACAAAACTCAATACCGTCACCATCTGACAAATCCGCATCTAGAATGACTAAAGTTGGTTGATGGCTTAAAAACACTTCCCTTGCTTGATATATACTGGCGGCTTGATGTACTCGGTATTCCAGTTGTTGCAAGTGCCAACCCAGCAACGACCTCAGATGGGGATTCCCCTCAACGATTTCAATACAAACCGATCCCACAGTGGCAAGACCCCTTAGCGTCGATGACTTTCAAATTAACAATCTAAAGCTCAAGGTTTTGTAGTCTTTGTTACTTCAACTGCTATGATCTTTACAATTGACCATATAAAACCTTGCAATAAATTTAATTTTGGCTTTGCTGATTTCTAAATTAGTGATTTTTTTGGAGTGAGACCAGCAATTTTTTGTTTGCTGGTTTTACATCTTCCTAAAGAGGTATAATAAAACTTCGCTAAGTCTATAGTCAAATATAGGTAACAGGCAAAAAGAGCTAATTGAAAACCGCAAAAATAGATTTTGGGAGGCAAAATCATAAAAACATTTTGCCAAATTATCAGATTTTGAGGTTTCTAGAATAGGATCTAATTAGGTTTTTATAGGTTTTTAGCTGCTGAGGGGTCAGACCCAACGTCAAAATCTTAACTTTGGGTTAATACTTAAGAAGGAAGTTCTACTTCACTTTCAAGCGTGAATCATTTACAATTCTCATTCCAAAGAGATTAACACAGCAGTTATGCTCCAAGACACACAAACCATCCGTTATTACCAAAGACTTACTGACGCCTTCGTCGAGTTATGGAATCGCGGTTATCGTATGGATGATATGCGGATGTATTTGGATGGGTATCTAGCCGCACTGCGACAAAGTAACGCCATTGAGCCTTATCTGATTCATCGTTTAGAAGAGGAAACAAGCCGCTACTTGTACGACGGATCAAACTTTGCCATGATACAACCAGAACCAGAACGACAGCACGGCTACTACTAAAGACATTTCACTGGGCTGTTGGTTACTAACTTGTATCGCCGCAGATGATCATAGCACACTTTTTGTATTGGTCAACTGTATCCGACGGTATGAAATTTTGGAAATACTGTTTTGAAAAAGAGCATCCCCTCAGTGTTATGCAACTGGGGGGATTTTTGGCTAAGTAGATATGCGGAGATGGCTATACCATGCAAGCTATGGTAACTCAAACTGATATTGCAGCAAAAGAAAACAACATATATAACTATTTGGTAATCCTATGTTGACGTGATCAATCAAGTAAGCAGAAACTTATCTCTATAGAGAAGTGATTAATTAATCCTGTCTTAACCATCATTTCCATTTGGAGATATAAGATTTGGGTAAACTTAATATAAGTATTAGTAAAATTGTGGTGCTGGATTTTATCAATTTATAGTAGATATGATTCAAATTCTTGATTCTACCTTAAGAGAAGGTGAACAAACTCCAGGTGTTTATTTTTCTCCCAAAACTAAGTTAGTAATTGCCCAGTTTTTAGATCGCATAGGAATTGATATTATTGAAGTTGCTAATCCCGCTCTAGACAGCGAAATTGCAGCTATAAACCAAATTGCCAATGCGGGACTTAAAGCTAAAATTGGCACTCATTCCCTTTGTAAAATAGATAGTGTAAAGAAAGCTCTAGATTGTGACGTAGATTTTTTAGGGATATTTTTTAGTGTTTCCCTCTAAAGATTGTATCGTGACTATAACATCTGTTTAGAGCAAGCTATAGATAAAATTGTCGAAGTCATATCTTATGCTAGAAAGCAAAAAAATGATTTATTAATTCGCTATACACCAGAAGATACTGTGCGCTCACCTATAGAAAATGTAATTGCAGCAGCAAAGGCAGCAGTAAAGGCAGGAGCTAATATTATTAGTATTGCTGATACCACTGGATATACAAATCCTTTTCATCCCCAGCGGAGTATTTATTATTACGTAAAGACTGTGAAAGAAGAACTAGGAAAATAAGGGTTATATCCACAAATAGAGGTGCATTGTCATAATGATAAAGGGTTGGCTTTAGCAAATGCGCTAGATGCCTATAGAGCAGGTGCGGATATTATTGATGTTGCTGTGGTGGGATTAGGTGAAAGAGCAGGAATTATTGATTTAGCTGAATTATTAATAAATTTAATAGATATGGATAAGGAAGGAAATTTTTGGCAACTTAGCTATTTAAAAGATTTATACGATTTTGTCAGTGAACAGTCTCATATCTTGATTCCTCCGCATCAAGCTGTAACAGGTAAAAATGCCTTTACCCACTATGCAGGTGTTCACGTTAGAGCTGTAGTAAAAGATGAGAGGCTCTATCAAAGTTTAAATCCAGAAATTCTAGGGATAAAAAGTAGCACAGCTTTAGGTATGCAGTCAGGATGCGCTGCTGTAGAACTAGCTATTAAACAGATTGGTAGGGAAGATCTGGCTAGAAACAAAGATTTAATAACTAAAATTCTCAAAGAGATTAAAGAAATTTCTAAAAGAGGAACACCAATCGACATTGAAAAAGAACTGCCAGAAATCATAGAACGTTGCACTATTAAGAAACTTATGACTAAGATGATTTCAGGTTAATGAAAAAAATTTAATATTTCGGTTGGAAGACTGAAATCTAAGAGGATGTCTGAAAACTTTGTCGTAAGCATTCAGCTAATGCCTAACGGCACGCTACGCGAACATCCATCAGCAGTCAGCTTTTTCCGGCTAATACCAAAAATACCTATTTGATAGTTGGCCAATTTCTCAAACTTTATGACTCCTGAGACTTGACTCCTGAATTCTTAGACTTTTTCGTGTGGAACTTAATACTTGTAGATTCCCCTAAATCCTCTTAACCAGTGGGACTTTGATGAATTTATTACCCTCTTTATTAAGGGGTAAAGGTAGATATAGATAAAACCTGATACTTCTCAGACATCCTCTAAAATAACAAAATTTAAGAATAGATCAGCATATTAGTTAACTAGCAGACATGATAGTAATAGCAAAAAGCCAAGAAGAGCAGTCTGAAAATACAGGAGAAGAAAAAAAAGCATCTGGCAAATGGTGGTCAATACTAGGTATAAGTATAGGTGTATTCATTTTTGCACTAGATGTTTATATAGTTAATTTAGCTCTGCCTATTATGGTGGAATCACTGCACACTAACTTTGCAACTATTCAATGGGTAGTTTTAAGTTATCTATTAGCGATCGCAATTTTTGTTCTGAGTGCAGCAAAATTAGGAGATATGTGGAGCAAAAAGCAGCTTTACATTATGGGACTCATAGTTTTTACCCTCAGTTCCCTCTTGTGTGGACTTGCACCAAATGTCGGTTTTTTAATAGCCTTTCGCGCCCTTCAAGGACTGGGAGCAGCATTTATTTCAGGACTGGGAACTGCAATGATTGTAGAAGTATTTCCAGCAAAGGAGAGAGGACTTGGCTTAGGTATTAGAGCCGGAGTCTTTGGACTAGGAATTATGTTAGGACCAACTGTAGGAGGACTACTAATTACTTTAAGAAACTGGCCTTTAATATTTTTAATTAATGTACCAATTGGCATTATTGCTTGTTTAATTGTTGCTTATCTTGTACCGCCTACAGCAATTAACTTCACCAAACCAAGTTTTGATGTCATTGGTACATTAATTCTTACCCTAACTTTGACTTGTTTTACACTTGGCATCACCTTATTACAAAGTGAAGGGTTTGGTTCTAATACAGCCCTGACTTTACTAATTGTATCTGCCATCAGCTTTGCTTGTTTTTTAGTAGCAGAAGCACGGTTAGCAGAACCAATGCTAGATTTGAGAATCTTTCAATCTCTAGAGTTTAGCCTTGGTTTATCGCTGAGGTTTTTAGGAAACTTCGTCATGGCAGGAGTTATATTTATGCTGCCTTTTTTCTTGAAATTGGTTAAACAGTATCCCACTGAACAAGCAGGTTTATTGTTAGCAGTACCACCAATTATTATTGTATTGACAGCACCGATTGCAGGGATACTTTCTGACCGATTTGGGTCACGTATTATTAGCTTAATTGGACTGGTATTAATGGCGATTGGGTGCTTAGTAGTCAGCACTTTTGATACTCAGTTAACTGTAGTCAGTTATATTCTAGGAATCATTCCCTATGGCTTAGGGGTAGGAATGTTTCAATCTCCCAATAATAGCGCCATTATGGGGGCTGCACCAAAACATAGCTTAGGTATTGCTTCAGGTTTGTTGTCTTTATCGAGAATTTTGGGACAAACAGCAGGTGTTCCACTAGTAGGGGCTGTGTTTTCTTTTGTGACTGTGACAAATGCTAATTTGACCATTAATGTTGATGTTACTAATGCACCTATTGAATCCTTAGTTTTCGGTACACAAATTACCTTTCGTTTTGTTGCTGCTTTGTTGTTAATATCTACAATCCTTGCCGTTAGTTTATGGCAGCTAGAAAAAAAAGAACTGGATATTATCATACTCCATTAACAATAAAAAAAGCCCGTGAAAATAGGATATGCCTAATTTTCAAGGACAATCGAAACAGAAAAAATTTAATATCTTAGGAAGCTAGTGCTACTTCCACTTTTTGCTGCAATTCACCTTTTTGATACATTTCAATCAAAATATCAGAACCGCCAACAAATTCACCATCAATGTAAACTTGGGGAATTGTTGGCCAGTGGGAATATTCTTTGATTCCTTGACGAATTTCAGAGTCAGAGAGAACATCGAATGTCTCAAAAGGAACTCCCAATGTATTGAGAATTTGGACAACATTGTTAGAGAAACCACATTGAGGCATCAACTTGTTTCCCTTCATGAAAACCATAATCTTGTTTTGTTGTACCAAGTCATCAATTTTCTCTTTGATTTCTGGGGTCATGATTTTTTAGTTCCTTATTGCTAAGATGGGGAAGTTAATAGTTAATGCAATTCTAGATTTTGATTTGTGAACTGGAGGTATTTTATTCTCAATCCAAAATCTAAAATTTAAAATCTAAAATTATTTTGTTACTTGTCAAGCTTCGGGAGTGGAAGTTTTGAGAGCTAAGGCATGAATCGCTTCAGTAGACATAGCTTGTTGCAACGCAACATATACTAACTGGTGTTGTTTTACCAGTCCCTTGCCTGCAAACTGCGATGAAACTACTGTTACCTGATAGTGATCACCGCCTCCAGTCAAGTCTTGCACCTGAACTTGTGCGTCTGGCAGTTCCGCCTTGATCATTTCCTCAACTTGCTGCGGAGTAATCATCACAATTCCTGAAAAAACTTACTTCTCTATTATTAACGCAAGTTGCTAGTTAGGATAGAAGGCTGGAGTCAGGAGCAAGAACTAATTTTCTCCCCGAGTCCCCAGTACCCAGTCCCCTATTTTCCCCCTTGTCGCGGATAGGCTGTATCTACAAAACCTAATTCAAGGAGTTGTTGATAGGCTTTCCTGCCTAATTCCCGTGTGGGGTCTTGACTCTTAATAATTTGAATCAATAACGGTATAGCTAGTTCTGGCTGATTTAAGGCTCGATGTACCAATGCTAACTGATAGGTGGCTTCGTCTCGCTTTTGGGCAGTATCTAGGGCTTTTTTCCGTTGAGAATCGGATACTCTGATATCAATGCCGGAAAAACTGGCATTTAAATCTTGGTAAAAATTAGATAGCTGATTATAAACTTGGCGTGCTTCTTGGAGTTTTTTAGCAGCTAAGGTGTAGTTTTGACCAGAAACTGCTTGTTCTGCATCTTTCATCAAGCGATCACCCCCTTGCATGCTCAAAAAGCTGTTATTTTGGCTAGTAGGACGGAGAGTGTTCGGGTCGTTACCATCTATAGGTTGTGCTTGGTTATTAGTTACAGGTAACTGTGTTACCTGAGCCTGTACAGGTGATAGCAGACCAAGGACTGCTAGGAGCGATAAGGAAGTAGCACTAAGGTTCATGGGATGAGTTCGTGTAACAAGTCTATAAAAAATTTAAGCGAACTTTAGGTATATTAACTCGGTTTGTCTCCGATACAGCACATCTGACTTGAAAAAGCAAAGGATCAATGTTTTATTTGGGTGTATTCCCTACACCCTACTTTCGGTCAGTTTCAGACCCAAGGGTTTTCAGCCTATCTTTTATAATAGACCTGTCCGGAAAATTAACTTGGTGTCAAAAAAATGCTAGAAGGGAATTTTGACCGTCTACTAAAAGGAAAAATCCACTTAATTATATTCAATAATATCCACACCGTACAAAGAAAATACTGGGAATAACTAACCATCAGTTTCAAGACTTGTTAGCCCAAGCTGAAA
>ERZ1034419.52-NODE-52-length-27338-cov-46.756845_pt1 | contig 27338 bp, 20 predicted proteins | sample MGYA00520531_ERZ1034419 | MGnify/ENA primary metagenome ERZ1034419 (study PRJEB33736, sample SAMEA104288485) | Azolla nilotica | place: Sudan | collected 1982 | study: EMG produced TPA metagenomics assembly of the PRJEB19522 data set (Is there foul play in the leaf... | reverse complement strand
CTGACAAAAGGAAAAGTCTGTGGTGGTTCTCTTTCTATGGAGCGATTCCAACATAACTACCAACTTATTGACGATTATAAAAACTTGTCGCCCTCAAGCACTTTCTCTAATTGAGTTTTCTGATAAACCTATCAAAGGGATAGTTAACTCTGCTTTGCATACACCTTCTTTAATCCCTCTAGCTTCGACCTGAATCCTTACGTTGAAAAAATTAGAGCATCTTAAGACCAGATTTCTTATATACTTCCAGTGTAAGGTTGAATTGATAGTAATAGATTTCCTGAAAATTTTACTTCTTGTATATTGGATGGGAGAAATATTTTACCTTGTGATATCTCATAAAGAAAAGGATGGGGTTCAAAACCTATTGAGAATAGATCTTGAAAGTTGGGCTCAAGGAGTGTAGTACTAAGCCCAGAAAAAGGATCAACTACAACATCATCACAATTTAGTTTTACCTCTTGTATACAAGAACGTACAAATACAGGACAAAAACCAGCTATAAAATTGTACGACCTATGAATCAATTAGTGGTTAGTAAATACATTATTTGATAAATCTTTATGAGACAGTAAACCTATATTGTCTATCAGGCTGTTTTCTGAGTCGAACAAATTTAATTGATGAATAAGAATTACTTTATGACTTATGTATCACATATCATAAATTATATTTTGTTTTTTTGTTTTAATGAAAGCTTGCAATGAGCTTACATTCCTCAACCCTGTGGGAGGCTTTGCAAAGCGCATCTATAAGTTGGGTAACCTGTTCACGGTGCTGGCTTGCCTAAAAATTGTTTTCGGTCAGTCAAATGAAGCCCCAAAACATTGATCTATAGTCATCTATTAATCATCAGCTGATTTTTCACTACTAGCTTTTAATTTTGGATAAGAAATGCGTTTATGATGAAATTGCTGCCAAACGTCCACAAATATTTGGGTAATTTTTGATATTTCTTCCTTTGTCAATCCTGAATCTATTAATTGCTCATCTTGCCATTTGGCACGGATAATATTATTCAACATATTTAATGCTTGTTCTGGAGTTGCATCTTTGAGACTTCGCAATGCAGCTTCACAGGAATCAGCTAACATTACAATTCCTGTTTCCCTCGATTGAGGAATAGGACCATCATAACAAAAATCGGTTTTGTTAACTATTATACTAGGATTATCCTTAGCCATTTGTTGGGCTTGGTGATAAAAATATGCGATGGCCATTGTCCCCTGATGTTCAGGAATAAAAGCTTGAATTACTGTCGGTAAACTATGTTTCTTAGCCATCAATAAACCTTCAGTCACGTGCTTTTTAATAATTGTCGTACTCTGCCAAGGGTCTTTAATTTCCGTCTCGTGTTTATTCGGACCCCCCATTTGATTTTCAATAAATCCCAGAGGGTCATGCATTTTACCGATATCATGGTAAAGCGTCCCAGCCCTGATTAATTCAACATTGCAGCGCAGTTTTTTCGCTGCGGCTTCCGCTAGAGTTGCTACAAACAAAGTATGTTGAAAAGTTCCTGGAGTTTCAGTAGCGAGTCGCTTTAACAAAGGGCGGTTAGGGTTAGCCAATTCTGCCAAGCGGATGGGAGTAACGAGATCAAATAGTTTTTCTAAATAAGGACTTAAGCCCAAAGCAATAATACTCCAAGCCAAACCAGATAAAGCAAAAAACAGAGATTCTTGGAGGACAAGATACCATCCTGAACCGAATGCTGCACCAACAAGTATATTTAAAAATAAATAAATACTCCCTTGAGTCAAGGCAATCACAATACCTAATAACGCTAGTTCTTCACGAGATTTGAACCTCTGTGCTAAATAACTGCTCAAAATTCCTCCTGAAGCACCAGCTAGAAGCACAATCTTACTAATGTCTATACTGACTGGTATTATTAATGATAATAGTACCACAACTGTTACACCCAAAGTCGAGCCGTAGAAACTCCCCAACAATAACCCAATGGCGCTCCAGGTAGTATAAGTTACACCCATTGCTAGAACACTAGGGATACTTAAAGTTAGCAGTAATATCAACAAGCGATCGCGTTCTCGCAAATGATGACCAAGCCACCGCTCTACCCAAGTAAAAACCCCAAGGGCTGAGCTAACCAAGCCTGTTAACCCTATCAAAGCCAGCCAATTCACTTCTCGACGAATCAAATGATAATACTCTAAGACATCAAATTTCCATTCTGTAATCCGTTCTCCTTTGTTAACAATCACTTGTCCTTGACGGACTTTTTGCATCACAGTTGGAACTTGATCTGCAGCTATTTCTGCCTGTTGTTTGGTTTTTTCTTGATCTTGCTGGAGATTCGGCCGCAGTACAGCCAATAAAATTTTAGTTGCTAAGGATTCAGCTTCATCAGGCACAGACTTTTGCACTTGTAGACTCACCGCATCCTGCAAAATACTGAATGGTACTCCTGGCGCTATGCCTTGAGTAAGAATCCTTTTTGCACTTTCATGGATTCCCATTTGTGTTTTTATCCAATCTTCATCCGATAAGTCCAAAATCATAGTTGCCGCATATACTGCTTGTTTTCTTTGAGTCTCTATCTGTAAAATTTTGGCAGTTGCTTGAACATATCCTTGTCTGATTTGGGATATTTGGGTAATCAGTAAAGAAAAATTTTTGTTTGGGGCAGTGATACTATAAGCACCTAATTCTGCTAAGGCTTGATCAAAGTCAGGTTGACTAATATTACTTTCCTCTTTAATTGCAGGTGTAGGTAGAGTTAACAAAGGACGAGGTATAGGGCTGGAAAACAGCGGTCTATCTGCTGTTCTCGATTTAGGCATCAACAATTTATTATTTTGTTTCTGATAATTTGCTAAAGCTACTTTTAGCCGTTGCCATTCAGATTCCAAACAAGAACGGAGGTATCGCTGGTTAGGAACAGATAAAATTGAAACATCGAAAAAAGGAAAAGACCCAGCAACACCACGAAGTTCATTCCCATCTTCGAGAATTTGTTGTAAATGTTCGTTAATTTGCTCATTTTTCTCAGCATTAACCATCAATATAGCGTGTGTATTTGTTTGTGCTACCTTGCGATTAGCTTCAGTTTGTTGTCTATTTTCTATACTTGCAGTATATGGAGCAATAAATGTTTGTGGTGCAATGGTGCCAATTTTCATCTGGGGTTGATTGTATAATTCATGCCCCATTAGACCAGTAATAGATACCACAGCCATAAACAAAATTACAGCAGAACGCTTTTCATGTAACCAACTAAAAACTAGTGCATGAAAACCATGATGAGTTTTGAAGGATTTTGCAGTTGATTGAGGTACTTTTCTTGCTTGTCGGTGTCCACCTTCATCAGTAGTCGGTAATAAATACAGAAGTAGATTCTTGAAAATAGTTCTGAAAATATTCCTGAGGACTTTTTTGTTGCCAGTTCCACTCTTGGAATTACTCACCGAACCAAGCCTCTTTACTTGACGGCATAACAGTTTGTACTGTCGCCGCCATTGCCTCAATTGCTGGGTCAAGGACTGCCAAAATTGCTGCATTTTCATTACTTCTGGCTGTAGTTCCAATACAAAATACTAAATTCAGTAGATAAAAAAGTTTTTAGTCAAGGCATACACACAACAGTAATGTTTTCCTAGACAATAAGTACCTGGGCAAAATTAATCAAACATTTTTGGGAAAAACAGAAATCTCCGTATTGCTTACAGCAGATTTCAGATCAATGAGGTAAAGAATCTAAATTAAAACCTAAACAGCAAGAGAGTTTTAATCCTGACTCCTGACTCCTACTATATATGTTCCCTGTTAAGAGTTTCCTGTTCCCTCCTCTAAACGTAAAATTTATTTTGTAACACTACTTATTCAAAGAGTTTGTTTGAAAGCATAAGCGAAAAGGCGCAAAAAACTGAAGTTTTTACTTAAAACTAGAGTTGCCCAACAACCTCTTTTTTTCAGGAGCATCCCAGATGTGTAAGTTTATTGTCATGCTGTAGCTTGCTTCGCGCAGGGTATGAAGCGCTGCGCTAACAAAATGACAATTTATTTATAATATTTTTGCAAAATTGGTATGCTCCCTTCTTTTCTGCCTTCTGCTTTGGATATTATTGATTTTTTAGCGTGGGCGAATGACACTTGGTGCAGCATAGATTGAAAGTGAATTCTCATTCATACCGCATCCTGATTTTGTTAACTCCTGGGTGTTGGGAGTAACAGTATACACACCTGACCAAACTTCTACCAGTGTATCGGCTAATTCTAACATCTGAGAAAAGTTTTTCAGTCCCCATGCGGGTGAGTTAGTAGGTGGGAATAAAACCTGCCAATTAACAGGTATGCCTACTGCAGTATTATATGCCCCTGATAAGGCACCAGTAATTGTGCTTCTAGATTGTGAGCCTAAACACCAATATTCTTGCTTCCGAGTATGATTATTAACTCGCAAAACTGTCAGTTGGAAGTCTTCCAATGTACTCAGAAAACAATAAATAGCTAATGCAATATTACTACTTATTTCCTCTTGCTTAGTCAATTCGGCTCGCACCTGTTCTAATCCGGTATCTTGGGCTAATAAACTATTGACCTTCAATAAATTTTGTGGTATTGAAGTTTTTGTTTCTCCTAGAAAAGAAATTGTTTGGGGAATAAGGGTAATGGGGTCAAGTTTTTCTGTCAAAGATTGACTGATCAGATATCCTATTACTAAAACTGCATCTGTCATCACTGGGTTAGTATCCCAAATTTTTAAGACTTGCAGCAAATTTTTTTTAAGTTTAACAGTGTCTTCGTGAAAAAAAATTACCACTGGTAAAGTGGCTAAAATTATTTCCCCCCAAGCAATATCAGTAATATTTAAGTCAACGGCAGCCTGTTGGTAACGCTTTGACCAATCATCTACATCTAATCTACCGTACTCAATTAAACTCTGTACACCCAAGATCGTCATTGCACCTAAATCACAACGATTGTGAGTAGCTAAACTCTCCCCTAGAAATGCTCCCAGGAAAATACCTCTAACTCGACTGATGAGAGAATAACGCATACAATTTCAGATTTTAGATCTTGGAATAATGTTGTATGTATTTGCTCCAAAAACCAAAATCTACAACAAACTGTTAAACTTCGTCCTTTCTCAAATGATGTATCAATGCTTGTAAGCCTAACAAGTAACTTTGGATACCAAAGCCACTAATTTGACCAATTACCACTGGAGCTATGTAAGAATAATGGCGAAAATTTTCTCGTCTATAAATATTACTTAGATGCACCTCCACTGTTGGTAAATTCACCGCTGTGATCCCATCTCTGAGAGCTACACTAGTATGGGTATATGCCCCGGCATTAATTACAATTCCTTGATGTTGTCCTAATGACCCATGAATTGCATCCAGCAAGACTCCTTCATGATTGGACTGTAAAACAGTAACTTTCGCCTCTAACTTCCGTCCTTCTACTTCCAACAGTCCGTTAATATCGGCTAGGGTGAGAGAACCGTAAATTCCCGGCTCTCGCTTTCCTAGTAAATTGAGGTTTGGCCCGTGCAGTACCAAAATACTTAAAGAAGGCAATGTTAACTCCAATTACTTTAAGTATTTATCGATGACGAGAACGTTCGTTCACAGGAATCGGAATCAGTTCCGGCTCCGGTTCAGATTCTGGCCCCAGCAATGCTTCAACTAGCTTCCGTGCTAACTCTTTCAGCTTTTCCAGTACCTTTTCTATATAGTCCATTGAACTGAACGCTCCTGAGATACTACCTCAATTTTAATTGAACTTTCTTTGCAGAAACTGGCGTATTGTCGCACTTCTGGTTTCTAATAGGGCTGATACATTTCTGTATTTAGGAGAAAATAAACCAATTGCAAAATTTAGTTTTGTCTTTTTCCTTACTTATTAGATTATCACAAGCTAAAAGGAAAGGGTAATGCTGTTTCGGTTGAATGTTGATAAATGTTGATATAGAAGGGAGGAGGATACAGGACATGGCTCATTAGGTATTGGGAATTACTTTCTTATCCTCCTGGCTCCTGATACCACAGCGTGGCGACAGCCATACTCCTGAATTCTTAAGATTTCATAGTTCCCCGTTTCCCTTGTCCCTAACTTGATGCTTCTTTCTTTTTTGCTCTACTCGTTGATGATTTAGTAGTTGACTTAGTTTTAGAAGTCTTTGATTTAGTAGTTTTGCGTGTTTTAGATTTTGTAGATGCTTTAGCTTGCAGTAGTTCTAGTGCAGCAGAAAGCGTTACGGTTTCTACTGTCTGACCTTCAGGAAGACTTACATTAGTTTTCCCGTGCTTAATGTAAGGGCCATAGGGTCCATCATAGATATTAATTGGTGAATCGTCTTCTGGATGTGTCCCCAATTCCCGTAAAGGCGCTTTAGATTTGTTGGTGCTAGAAGCACGTCCCTTTTTCGGTTCTGCCAACAATTCTAGTGCACGCTCCAAAGAAATTGTCAATACACTATCAACTGCTTTGAGAGAACGGTAATCTTTTCCTTCCTTGCCCTGATCATGGACAACATAGGGACCAAAACGACCTAAACTAGCTTGAATCCTACAATTTGTCGCTGGATGAACTCCCAATGTCCGGGGTAGCGCCAACAGCCCTACAGCCATCTCTAAAGTGAGATTTTCCGCTGTGACACCTTTGGGAAGAGACGTTTGTTTAGCCTTAGGGTTTTCACCAGTTTTGTCACCCAACTGCACATAAGGTCCATATGTACCAGTCTTCACATAAATTGGTTCACCTGTTTCTGGATGCCTTCCCACCTGGTCTGGTCCGGTGGTTTTTTGTCTGAGTAAAACTTCTACCTGTTTGGGGTCGAGGTCTGCAGGTGTCAGGTCTTTCGGAATGGAAGCTGTAACAATACCTTCGCCATTTTGTACTTCAATGTAAGGACCATATTTACCAATGCGGACTTTAGCATGTAAATTTTGTAGTTCTACGGTTCTGGCTGTAGTCGCATCAATTTGACTTTCCCGTTCTCTCACCAGGGTTTCTAAACCTTGTTCTCCCAGATAGAATTTCTTCAGGTAAGGTAGCCATTTAGCTTCACCTGTAGCAATGTCATCTAGAGTTTGCTCCATTTTGGAGGTAAAACTTGGATCAACAATATCGGGGAAATATTTCTCTAATAAATCGGTGACAGCAAAGGCTGTGAAAGTGGGAGTCAAAGCATTACTCACCAAGTGAGCATAACCTTTGTCGATGATAGTGCCAATAATACTGGCGTAGGTACTAGGACGACCAATACCTTCACTTTCTAATGTTTTAACTAGACTAGCTTCAGTGTACCTGGCTGGAGGTTGAGTTTCATGATCCACTCGTTGGAGTTCTGTACAGGTCGGATGATCTCCAACTTTGAGGGGTGGTAAAATAACCTCTTGGTCTTCTAATGCGGCTTCAGGATCATCGGAACCTTCTACGTAGGCGCGTAGGTAGCCTGGGAAATCAATGCGTTTTCCAGAAGAGCGAAAACCAGCATCTTCAACTTGTAACTGGACAGTAATTTGGGTTTGGCACGAGTCAGCCATTTGCGAGGCGACAGTACGCTTCCAAATTAAGTCATATACTGCAAATTCCCGTCCGCCTAAACCTGTTTCTTGGGGCGTGCGGAAAATGCTACCGGCGGGGCGAATGGCTTCATGTGCTTCTTGTGCGCCTTTGGATTTGGTGGTGTATTGTCTCTCTTGAGGGCTGAGATATTGTTTACCGTATTTTTTTTCTACACAACTACGAGCCGCTACGATCGCTTGATCTGACAAATGCACCGAATCTGTACGCATATAGGTAATATACCCTTGCTCGTACAAATTTTGGGCAACCCGCATTGTATCCCGTGCTGAAAGGCGTAACTTACGGTTAGATTCTTGTTGCAGCGTCGATGTAGTAAATGGTGGTGCGGGTTTGCGCGTAAATGAACGTTCTTCAATATCGTTGACACTCCAGGTTTTACCCGTGAGTCGTTCCTGGAGTTCTGCGGCTTGTTCTTCGTTTAACAACACCACATTGTGCCCAGCAGTAATTTGTCCTGTAGCGGGATCAAAATCACTACCTGTCGCCACTTTCGTACCTCCTAGTGTGACCAATTGGGCTCTAAAGGGGGTTTTTTCTTGTAGTAAGCTGGCTTTTAAATCCCAATAAGTACCTTCACGGAAAGCTCGACGTTGGCGTTCCTTGGTGACTAAAAACCTTACTGCTACAGACTGGACTCTTCCTGCGGATAAACCCCAAGCGATTTTTTTCCAGAGCAGAGGCGATAGGGTGTACCCTACTAATCGATCTAAAATTCTCCGGGTTTCTTGAGCACGAACTAACTGCTCGTCAATAATACGGCAGTTTTTCAAAGCCTTTTTAATGGCTTCTTGAGTAATTTCATGAAACACCATTCGCTTTGTGGGAACTTTCGGCTTCAGCAACTGGTATAAATGCCAACTAATGCTTTCACCTTCCCGATCTTCGTCAGTTGCCAATATCAATTCATCAACACCTTTGAGGGCATCTTTAAGCTGAGTGACGACTTTCTTTTTATCCTTGGGAACGACATAGACCGGTTCAAAGTCGGCTTCTATATTCACCCCAAGCTGCGCCCATTTTTCCCCTTTGACAGCCGAGGGAATTTCACTAGCTGACTGTGGAAGGTCACGTACATGACCCATAGAAGCCTCTACCCGATAGTCTTTTGGCAGGTAGTTCCGAATGGTACGAGCTTTGGTTGGAGATTCGACGATGACGAGAGTTGACATGGAAATTTCAAAAAAAGAATAGCTGTGAAGCTAAACAGTCAAGTTGAGATAATTTTGGCGAAATGTCAAGATGAAATATCACGCCTAAGCAGTGATTTAATCCTTACACAAACTGCCCAAAAGGGTGAAAATTCTTTCAACTTTAGGTACAGTCAGCCCCAGAAGAATGGAAATAGCAATGCAAAATGCAAATTGCTTAGATATTTCCATCTTTAACTTATCTAACGCACAATTGGCGACTAAAGTTTTCAAAATATCCGTGAAGTTTAAGTCGTGTGATTCCTTCTTTGGTTTGATGGCTGAGAGTTGTGAGCAATTCTAAATTCTGGTTGACTTGACTACCTGTGCAGCAGGTTGAGAAGCAAAAGATAGATAACTTACACTTTATCTAAATTACGATAAGCTTCGCGTCAAGCCTACAATGTATCACGCTTTCGAAAGGTTTATAAGGAAAGTAATATTTATTTTGCTAATATATGTAATATCACGTAGTAAAGTATTATTTTACTAAGCATAAAACTAATTCCTAACAATATCTCTGAAGTTTAGCTTCATCAAATACTTACACCACGATGGGGAAAATAGTTATAAATGTTGATTTGGATAAACAAATATTTGAATTATTCCGTAATATTAACTGGTGTGTTTTGTGATCAAGCAACTGCTATTTGGCGATTTTTAGTGAAATTACTTATCCTAACTTATCAGTTTTCCGGTTTTTACATTTCAAATAAGCGAAAATATTACCTTGGTTTCAGTAACAAATATGGTTGAGCTAAGAAAGCTCAAGTTTTCACATATATTTGTTCCTGTTTGCTAATTAAGTAATGCTAAATATCGACTGAGATCGAATTTTTAGATGGTATCTAACCATATGGGAGTAATGAAACTTTCATAAGCAAGGAACTTGTAGAAAATCTGATAGAATCACTCGTATTTAATCAACAAGAGCAGGTTCCAAAATTTTCTACAGGAAATCGGGAAGTTGATTTTGCAGTTCGCAAAAATGCTGTTAGTTTACTGTTAGTGATAGTTTCTCATTTTCCAAAACTTATCCATATTTACTAGTTGAAGTCAAAGGACGAGCAACAGGTACAGGAGCAAATATTAATTTATTGGAAGGAACTCCTCAATACATCAGCACTACAGAGCAAATCAAAAGATATTTACTTTGTGCCAATTGTCAAAAATCTCAATCAGGCATTATTACCAATTCAGTTTATATCCAGCTATTTATACGATATGGGAAAGTTGTTATACTTGCCACTGCTAGTCTTTCAATTAAAAAAGAGTAAAGAGTAAGGATTGAGGTGGTGGGGTATTGACAAGTGTGATAGGTGAGGCAGAATATAGCAAGCAGTTATGGAAAATAACCTGCCACGAAAACTAGACAGAGAGATATTGAAGCAGTTGGCAACAGAGCAACTGGTAGAAATCATTATTGAGGAGGGGAAAAGTATAGAGAAGCTAACAAATAGAGTAGTAGAACTGGAAACAGAAATAGAGAAACTCAAAGTCAGTAGAGATTTAGATAGCATCACATTATGGAAACCACTGTCGGGAAACATCCTCAAAAAAACTGAGAACAAACAACAAGAGAAACCAGAAGAAAACCACACACTAAAACGGAAACCAGGAGCACAAGCAGGCCATAGGGGAAAAACAAGAAGGGGGTTTGGTGGAGTAGATAGATTTGAGATCCTGGGACTGCAAGTGTGTGGATGGTGTGGCCAGGGGGAATTGTTTAGCTAACCAATAAAAATGGAAACACAACAAGTAGGGGAGTTAGTGGACAGGCCAATGGAAATAGTAGTATATCAAAGATATACGTGCATTTGCAGTGTGCGTGGGGAAACACAAACGGCAGACTCGTCACCAGAGATAGTACTGGGACAAGATATAGGAATCAGACTACAAGCTTTTTGGGATGGATCAATAACTACGGGCATTTACCCTATGAAAAACAACAAGAACTGTTGTGGGAACTGGGTCAAATAGAAATTGGAGTGGGAACATTAGTAGCTATGAACAAACCCAAAACCTTGATGAGTTCTCGACTTGGACATCGTAGTTTCAACCAAAAGTCGAATCTTCCATTCATTCATTAATTGATAAAGCCGGAGGGAAACCTGATAAACTTTTACATTCCTGAGGCAATAGACCTTGATAATTATTTAGCTAAACTAAGGTTACCTTTAGCAGTTATAAAAGGAAAACTTAGTGGTGATTCTGTTTCTATGGAGCGATTCCAACATGCTGCCAATTTATTGACAGTTATACAGACTTATTGCCCTCAAGCACTGTCTCTAATTAAGTTTTTACCAACCATCAAAGGGATCCTTAACTCTGCTTTGCAGACACCTTATTTAATCCCTCTAGCTTCGACCTGAATCCTTACAAGGAAAAGTAAACATTGTTGTCTAACTAACTTTTTTATTGTGTATAAAAAGCTGGAACTTTGACGTGCATAATTTATATTTTCATGGCTACTGAATTTAAAAACAAGACTACAGTTCTGAATTGCCTGTAGATGTAGTCTATTTATGCTACCTATTGAAGTACGAAATATGGGTTTAGGAGCAATTCTCACCCAAATTGTAAAAATTGCTTGTAATTGACTTTGACCTACAACAATGAGGTTTAACTAACTCCCTTAGGTTACAATTAGGAAAAATAGGTTCATATGAATGTCTAACTTATAAAATGTTAGATGTTTACAATACTATTAAGCCTTTTGCAGTAAAATTTAAATCTGGAAGAACATTAAAATTTGATGTTATCCCAGCAGATGCAATAATAGGATTATTTAAAGATCAAGACGGGTTTGCAAAGATTGACAAATATTTTTCTAGATTAAGAGATACTATTAATACTTTCAGAAATGAATATGATTACATATTTATTGATTGTCCTACAAATTGGATGTTTTTCACTCAAATTAGTTTGTATGCCTGTCATGCTGTGCTTATACCTACCAAACACAAGAATTGAGCATCTCTAGAGAATGCATAAACAGTAATTAAAGATTTAATCCCAAAATAAAATAGATGGTTTTGACAAAGTTGATATAGAAACAGCCAGTGATGTTATTTTCAGTGTCAGTAAAGGTAAATAAAAAAGCTTAAATCCTATTTCTAAGCTTTAATCTGGTATTGATACAACTAAAATCAAGACTTTGAAAAAGGTGTTTAATCTCTAAATATAAAGCTTACCAAAGTAGGTAAACAATGATTCAGGTCTTATGAAAAGCAGTAACTTTTCACGTCTTGCTAGCACTTAGATCAATTTGCGACTCCTATTACAGAGGAAGAAATTAACCAGTTGAGAGTGATCTTTCATCATTTACAGCTCTAATTAGGCATGAGCTTCGCTACCATGTAATATGGTGTTTATCATTATAATTATTCAGGTTTAATCCCCAATCAGCATATGTGAGTTTAAAACATACGGATAAATGCAATTTTGGTCAAGAACTATAGATAGAATTAACTCAGTTAGCCTTGATCTCTAATTGACAAAACCTATACATCTCATGGATCTTACTAATATTGCATCCCAGTTAAATGCGGGAACGATTTTACCAGAGGGAATTGTCATTCTCACCCTCTTGGGGGTTTTGATTGTTGATTTGATTTTGGGGCGTACATCTTCACGCTGGATTGGATATCTAGCGATCGCAGGTTTATTCGCTGCAATTGTCGCCCTATGCTTACAATGGGATGCTACCAATCCCATCAGTTTTACTGGTAGCTTTAATGGTGACGACCTCAGTATTATCTTTCGGGGTATCATTGCTCTGTCTGCCATTGTAACCATATTGATGTCGATTCGTTATGTTGAGCAGAGTGGTACTGCTTTAGCAGAATTCATAGCCATTTTGATAACAGCTACTTTGGGAGGAATGTTTTTATCAGGTGCTAGTGAGTTGGTGATGATTTTTATCTCCCTAGAAACCCTGAGTATTTCCTCTTATTTGTTAACAGGTTATACAAAGCGTGATCCTCGTTCTAATGAAGCGGCGCTCAAATACCTGTTAATTGGTGCTTCGAGCACGGCAGTATTTTTGTACGGCGTATCATTACTGTATGGTTTATCCGGTGGACAAACAGAACTCAGTGCGATAGCTAATGGTATCGCTGCCGCCAATGTTAGTCAATCTTTAGGTTTAGTGATTGCTCTTGTTTTCGTCATTGCCGGGATTGGTTTCAAAATCTCGGCTGCACCCTTCCACCAGTGGACACCAGACGTTTATGAAGGTGCTCCCACCCCAGTTATTGCCTTTTTATCCGTCGGTTCTAAAGCCGCGGGTTTTGCCCTGGCTGTCCGCTTATTAACGGTAGCTTTCCCCCTAGTTGAAGACGAGTGGAGATTTGTATTTACTGCGCTTGCAATCCTCAGTATGGTATTGGGTAACGTCGTTGCCCTTTCTCAAACCAGCATGAAACGGATGTTAGCTTATTCATCTATTGCTCAAGCTGGTTTTGTCATGATTGGCTTAATCGCTGGTACGAATGCTGGTTATTCCAGTATGATATTTTACTTGTTGGTTTACCTATTTATGAACCTGTGCGGCTTTACCTGTATTATTCTCTTCTCTCTGCGGACAGGAACAGATCAGATTACGGAATATTCAGGATTGTATCAAAAGGACCCACTACTCACATTGGGTTTAAGTATTTCTCTCTTATCCTTGGGTGGTATTCCCCCACTAGCTGGGTTTTTCGGTAAGATTTACCTATTCTGGGCAGGTTGGCAAGCTGGCCTTTACTGGTTAGTTTTGCTAGGTTTAATTACCAGTGTTGTTTCCATCTACTACTACATTCGTGTCGTGAAAATGATGGTGGTTAAAGAACCTCAAGAAATGTCCGACGTAGTGAAGAATTATCCTCAGGTACGTTGGGATCTACCAGGTTTGAGACCTTTACAAGTAGGGTTGATAGTAACTTTAATTGCTACTTCCATCGCGGGTATTTTGTCAAATCCTCTGTTTACTTTAGCTAATAATTCAGTTGCTAATACTCCTATTTTACAAGCTGCAAAAATAGCGAGTAGTCAAGCAAGTGTAATTATCACTGAACAAGCAGATAAGTTGTAGATTTATTAATGGGTAATGGGTAATTAACTCATTGCCCATTTTTGTTCACGTCATAATCAGGATTCCAAAAGTTCTCAAACTGCTAATAGATTAACCAATACATCATTATTGCCAATCGGGACTACTGAACAACTCTCCATCCCCCCAAAAGGTTTTCAGACGAAATAACCTTGTCCGGTACTACTAAAATTTTGAGCAGCCCTGAAGTCGGTTACAACTGCAATAAGTAGGTGCGTGTTAAAAATCATTGTTGAAAAAAAACCTTGCTATTCTCTTTATTGAAAGAGATAAAAAATAGAAGGTGTTGTCAATCTATAGAGCTTTTATAGACTGAAGTATTTTCGGTGGCAAAGATAATAGAAACAGCTAAGACTACTTAATTTTCTGTTTAATAAATGTCACAACCTGAGTTAACTGTTTCTTCAAACTATAAATTTCTGCTTGCATTTTCGCAATTTTTTCATTTAGAGCCTGAATTTCTGCTGAAGAAACACCTTCTATAGAACCTGGCTTTGCTGGAAATGATTCTTTTGACAGGGGAGTGATTCCTGGGGTATTGATTTCTGGACGGCCTTTTTTAGTAGCCTTAGCCATAGCTAACTTGATTGCGCTAATCAGCTGTCTTTGGTCAAAAGGCTTGTTGAGAAATTCAAAATATTCAAATGGTTCAGGGATTTTTTCTGTTATCTCTTCCTTGCGACCAGACATAATCACTAAAGGAATTTTCTTTAATTCTGAGTTGGCCTGAATTTTTTGGAAAACTTCCCAGCCACTCATTTTCGGTAATATAAAATCCAACATGATCAGGCTGACTTTTTCATTAAGGATCAGATGATATCCTTCTAAACCGTCTTTTGCTTCCAATACCTCAAAATTGCCCGGAGGTAACATTTCTCGTACTTTTACCCTAACAACTGTAGTGTCATCGATAACTAGAATTTTGTTGGCCACGACTGATTACTCTACCAAAGACTATAAGTTTAGATGGCTGATTTGCCGCTTGACATTAAGAATCATCCCACTATATACAAGATTTATATAAATTGGGGGAGAGTATATTTCTGTATATTTGCCAAAATCGCAAGTCCTTTGTATGACTTTTGCTTGCGTTGTGATTACTTGTTAGTAAGCTATTACTACATATACTTTTTTGACTGCTCCCGAACCTGAAGGTAGAGGGATTTTTAAGCAGCCCAAAAAACTAATATTTAAGGTGTGGTCAATGCACCTCTATTAACTCCATTGAGATTTAACCCCGATTTCGCTGTTACTGTTCTCAAGCATCCTGTTCCCTGTTACATATTACAGGCTTTCAAGGTAAATTAAGTTGCTCAATGATTTATACTAACCTATACTAGTATATCTTTTATCTGTATTTTTTTTAGATAGCTGAAATCTTTATGACTTCTTCTAGAAAGGTCGAACTCAAATCAGAAATTGCAACAATACCTAGCTGGTTGCGTCGTTCTATTGGTAAGGCCAGTGAAATTTCCACTGTACAACGTATTATTAAGCAGCGCCAACTTCACACCATTTGTGAAGAAGGCAGCTGTCCTAATAGGGCGGAGTGCTATGCCCAAAAGACTGCAACTTTCTTACTTATGGGACCAACTTGTACACGGTCTTGTGCTTTTTGTAAAATAGATAAAGGTCATGCCCCTATCCCTGTAGATGTGAAAGAACCACAAAAGGTGGCTGAGGCAGTACAGCTTTTGGGATTGCACTATGTGGTACTGACTTCTGTAGCACGTGATGATTTAGATGATGGAGGTGCAGGGCATTTTGTCAAAACTATGGAAACGATTCGCCAAATCAACCCACAAACACAAATTGAAGTGCTGACACCAGATTTTTGGGGTGGTGCCGATGTGGGTGAGACTGGTCAAAAGCGACGGATAGAAATGATTGTTACTGCCCGACCGGCTTGTTTTAATCATAATGTGGAGACGGTACGGAGATTAAGTGGTCCTGTGAGACGGGGCGCGAAGTATGATCGCTCATTAAGTGTATTGGCAATAGTAAAAGAAATTGATGCCGCTATTCCCACTAAGTCAGGTTTAATGCTGGGACACGGAGAAACTAGGGAGGAAATAATTGAAACAATGGCAAATCTGCTGGCTGTGGGGTGTGATCGCTTAACATTAGGTCAATATATGCGCCCATCTTTAGAACATCTACCAGTGCAAAAATACTGGATACCAGAAGAATTTGACGAACTTGGGAAAATAGCTGAAGACATGGGCTTTAGTCATGTTTGTTCCGGTCCATTGGTACGTAGTTCCTATCATGCGGGGTCAGTTGATACTTAACAGTTATAAGTTATCAGTGTGTCCCCAGTCCCCAGTCCCCAATCTTCACACAAATATTTTTAAAGATTTTGGGGAGTTGGGGCTTCTGTTTGGTATTTGTTAAAAAGTCATCAAATCAGGAGAACCAAATTATGACCAAAGGTAAAGCTGCTAAACCTACCTACACCTTCCGTACAGGTTGGGCATTATTGCTGTTGGCTATCAACTTTTTGGTAGCAGCTTATTACTTCCACATCATTGACTAGTTGCTAAGTAGACTGGTGCTGCTCAAATCCCTGAACAGTTAACAATGAACGGTTATCAGTACATGGTGAGACTTTTGAGCCCTCGATGTCACTGATAACTGGTAACTGTTAAATAGTGCCTTTGAATAAACCTTTGGGACGGATTAGCAACACCAACATCATGATTAATAAGGCTATACCTTGTTTGTACTGTGAACCAAGCCAAGGGGTGCTCACCTCTTGAACAATGCCAATGATAAAAGCAGCTGTGATCGCACCGTAAGGGTTGCCAATACCTCCTAAAATTATGGAAGCAAATAAGGGGAGAATCAAAAACCAACCCATATTTGGTCTGACAGCAGTAATTAAACCGTACATACTACCGCCTAAAGAAGTTAAAGTACCAGCAATTACCCAAGTCCAGATAATTACTCTATCAACGTTAATACCAGAGACTCTAGCTAAGTCTAAATCATCAGCTACTGCTCGCATGGCTTTACCAATTTTGGTCTTTTGTAGTAAGTAGTGAAGCAAGGAAATTGACACTATTGCTAACCCCAGTACCCATAATTGATTGTGCGGTACTCTGATTTGACCAAATTCTAAAGCAGGGGTGACAGGGAGATTATAGTTTTGATTTTTACCACCCCAGATAAAAAGAATGCCGTTGCGGAGAAATAAAGCCAGACCAATAGAAATAATGATCAGTGTTGTCGAAGTAGCCCGAACCGACCGCATTTTTGACCACAGTAATTTTTCTGCCATTAACATTGCAGCTACTGTACCCAGTACAGCTAAAATCATTGATAGCCAAATATTTACCCCCAGGGTATTTACCACCAGTGTTAAATAAGCTCCCAAAGTAAGAAAATCACCGTGGGCGAAATTAGATAACCGTAAAATTCCGTTGGTCAGGGTAAGTCCAACTGCTGCTAGGGCAATAATACTACCTACAGCAATTCCATTAACTATTAATTGAGCTATTAGTTCTGTATCCATTGTTGTTAGTTAGGATGAAAAAAATCAGTGTGACTTCTTTTAAGAAGTCTGTAATTAAGCGTTACAATCGGCACTGTCAATTATAATTTTCTCTTAAAAAAGATTTATCCGTTAATATACATAAAATCTAGTTCGTATTTTCCTACCAAGCTCAGTTTCTTTGTCCGTCTATTTCACCATGCAGCAACCTTCAAGTTTACCAGAACAGAACTCACAGATAGACGGAACGCCAACTCTTTTGCAAACAATCCAGCAACTGCGGGATGACTTGTGGTTAGAAAGTAGCCTGAATCAGTTGCAAAGCCGATTGTATGAATGCCTGCTTTCGGCAGCTAAAACTATGTCACAGGTGATAACCCCAGAAGCAGAGATTTTTCAAACTGTTGTAAATGAACTTCATCAGGCTTTGAATAGTAGTTGTATAGGGTGTACGCACTATGTTGTAGGCATAGCTCAATGTCAACCACAAGAAAAAAAAGGTAGAATTTGTTATGTTTCTAGGTTTTCTAGCCTGGAAACACGAACTACAGAAATTAGCTATAAACAACGAACAAAGGTGGAGTTTAAATTAGACGCTGCTATCAGATTAGAAGATTTGCAGGAAATGGAGAGACAAAAACCACGGATTGCTTGGCCTTTAGTTGATGATTCTAGAGATATGATGGCATGGCTAATTATTGCCACAGCTAAACCGCGCGATCATAGTGAGCAAATTCATCCATTACAGATTCAACTGCGATCACAATTAATCACAAAGACAATCCAGCATTTTAATACAGCCTTAGCACAACTGAGGCAAATTCAATTTTGGCAAGAACGTTGTCAACAGTTAGCTAACTTTAATCGGGAACTAGAACGCACGAATCAACTCAAAAACCAGTTTCTCGCCAATACCAGCCACGAAATTCGCACCCCGCTTAGTTCTATTATTGGATTCACGCATCTACTGCTGGCACAAGGTTACGAATCAGAAAGACAACGCCATCAGGAATATTTACACATCATCCAATCTAGTGGTAAGCATTTGCTAGACCTGATTAACGATATTTTGGATCTCTCTAAAATTGAAGCCAACCAACTAGAAGTCCAATGGGAAATAGTCGAAGTATCGACATTATGCCATAACGTTTTAGCTTTAGTAAAAGAGAAAGCTGCTAATAAAGGGTTGAAACTACGGTTGGAAATAGACAATGATGTCACAAATTTAGTAGTCGATCCCTTGAGACTCAAGCAAATGCTATTAAATCTATTATTTAACGCTATCAAATTTACAAATGTAGGTAGTGTTGGTTTACGGGTATCTATAAAAGATTTATATTTACGATTTTCAGTTTGGGATACTGGTATTGGCATTTCCCAGGAAAACCAAACACGCTTGTTTCGTCCCTACAGTCAAATTATTAACCCTGGTGCTGGAAGCAATGAAGGTACGGGTTTGGGTTTAGTGGTGACACAGCAACTTGCAGAAATTCATGGTGGTTATTTAGAATTGGAATCAGCAATTGATCAAGGTTCATGTTTTACCATTGTCCTTCCTCTCAAGCCACAGGGGAAAATTTTGGAAGCTATCGAAATCAAGGCAGAAGAAGATTTAGAAATTAGTAAGGAGCTTAAAAGAGCTTCTGATTTCCAATCTTCTTCTCGTATTATCATAAATACCTCACAAGCAATTTTATTGGTGGAAGATGATTTGGCCAATTCCGAATTAATAAGAATTTATCTTGGTAGATTGGGTTATCGAGTAACTTGTGTTAAAAATGCTCAGGAAATGTGGACAATGCTGCCACAAATAGAACCAGCAGTTATTTTAATGGATGTGAGTCTACCAAATACCAACGGTTTGAACTTGGTAAAACAACTCAGAAACAATATTGAATATCAGGAGATACCAATAGTTGCCCAAACAGCAATGACTATGAAAGGAGATAGAGAGACTTGTCTAGCCGCAGGTGTAGATGACTATATTTCTAAACCTATAGATTTACAACTTTTAGGTAGTATAGTGGCAAAGTATATCTAAATTATCAGAATCACGACTTGTAGTATTTACAGGATCAGGATATTTGATTACTTTTCATTTAAGAAAAATAATCACTATTTAGAATATTTTCAGGAGTAATATAGAAGAGAATCCTGAATCTCGATATCATTTCTAGACCTCGATATCATTTCTAGACAAAGTATGGGAACGAAAGAAATGATCAATGACTACAATAGTAGTGATCAGGTGTTATTAGTTTTGGCAGGATTGAGAAATGACACTAACAGAAAAACTACAACAAGTAAAACATTTATTTGTGGAAATGGGGCAGGCTTTAATAGCCTACTCAGGGGGAGTTGACAGTACATTGGTGGCGAAGATTGCTTATGATGTGTTAGGCGATCGCGCTTTGGCTATAACTGCGGTCTCCCCTTCCTTACTACCAGAAGAATTAGCAGACGCAACAGCACAAGCAGCAACTATTGGGATAGCCCATAAAATCGTCCAGACTCACGAAATGGATAATATAAATTATACCTCTAACCCTGTAAATCGTTGCTATTTTTGCAAAAGTGAATTGCACGACACACTCAAGCCATTAGCATTAGAGTTAGGATATCCTTATGTAGTAGATGGGGTCAATGCAGATGATTTGCATGATTATCGCCCCGGAATTCAAGCAGCAAAAGAAAGAGGTGTGCGATCACCCCTAGCAGAAATAGGTGTTACAAAAGCTGAAGTTCGTCAACTTTCTCAACAACTCGGATTACCTTGGTCAGATAAACCAGCCCAACCATGTTTAAGTTCTCGCTTTCCCTACGGTGAAGAGATTACCATAGCCAAATTACAGCGAGTCGGTAGAGCAGAAATTTATTTACGAAATCTGGGTTGGGAGAATTTACGGGTACGTTCAGAAGGTAATACAGCCAGAATAGAATTGCCAACAGATAAAATTCAAGATTTTATCTTAACCATAGATTTACCGACCCTCGTTAGTACATTTCAGAATTTAGGATTTATCTACATCACGTTAGATTTAGAAGGTTATCACAGCGGCAAATTAAATCAAGTCTTAGAGCAGATTGCAGCCAGATAATGACGTATTCAAGAAAATAGCGTTGCTGGAAAACTCTTTGTTTCGTACATTTTGTTCTGAGTCGGGATCCCATAATCTCTATCATGTTTTTCTACCTGTTCAAGGAGACTAGCAGGCAAAACATCTCCGAATATCTCTAGCCAGTAATGAAATGTATCCTTTGCTTCCGTTTTGGATATACCTAAATGCAAACCTAAAACCTCAAATGTTGGCATTTCCCTCAAATAGAACAAGCATAGATATACCTCTTCTTTTATCTCTAGTTTTGGTTTCTGCCCTCCTGCGTTCTGATTTATACATATCTTTTTACTTTCTATCTCAGCTTGAAGTTTTTTATACTGCATTTCCGGTTGGGCTAACAAGTCTTGAAACTGATGGTTAGTTATTCCCAGTATTTGTTTTCTACGATGTGGATATTCTTGAATATAATTAAGTGAATTTTTCCTTTTGGTAGACGCTCAAAATTACCTTCTACCATTTTTTCAAAACTAAGTTAATTTTCCTGACAGATCTATTCCATTTGTTGCAAGGTAAATCGCCATACATCATATCCTTCATGTGATAAATGTACCCCATCAGTTGTTAAGTCTGAATGCAAATTACCATCTAAGTCAGCAAACCAATTGTTGATATTCAGATAATCAACGCCTTCCTGTTTCGCAATTGAGGAAATTTTGGAATTGATATAATGAATCCGACAGTTAGAAATTTGAGCGTGGCTAACAGGCAGAATTGATTGCACCATAATCTGACTTTTTGGGTGAGCCTGACGCAAGCTGCGAATAATCGGGCGATGATTAATCAGAATTGTTTGGTCACTAGTACCCCTCAGCAAATCATTAATCCCAATCATGAGATAAATTACTTCTGGGCGTGTTGTCGAAAATGCTGACAATCTTCTCAATACACCTTCAGAGCTATCTCCAGACATCCCTTGATTCAGCCAAAATTTACCAGTAGGGAGTTTTTCTTTAGGAAACCACATGCTCAAAGAATCACCCACCAAAATACTCAAACGATTTGTACCCTGACCTTGAGAAATTGCCCTAGCTTCCATAGCTAATAAGCTTTTCCAGTGTTTATAACTAAGTTTCTGTTGCTTAAGTGACTTCGACAAAGACTGTAAATCATCATCATCCACACGAGTGTATATCTGACCAGTCTTCAGGGAGATAGTACATTTGACTTCCTGATAATAAACTTTGCTTAGTTTTTTGAGAACTTAAGTTTAGTGAAGTTTCTTTAGGCTTGGGCAAAACGTAGTTAGTTAACTCTGCTAACAAGATGTCAACACCACAAGTAATTTTCTAACCTACTTTTAGCTGCGAACCATCTGATACTGATACATATTGGCTGCTAAGTTCTCGACGAGAGATAACTTTTCTACGTACTCGTGGCTGTAAGCCTGCTGGTTTGGAAGCAACTTGACTACTGAATTCTGGTAAGGAAATATCAATATTAGAGGTAACTTTTTTATCTACTGGCAACAGTGAACGTGCTTTTAAAGCATCCGAGAAATCAGTATTTTCCGGAGGGATACTCGACATCTTTGGGAGATTAGATGTTAGTACAGTCAGTCCTGTTAATAAGTTGGCTGCCAACAGATAAGGTTCATTCATTGTTTTTTCTTTCCTTGCAAGTACTTGCTGCTTTTCCTTATGACAGCCTGACCTAGCTAAATTCAGGAAAATTTTACTTTGCTTATCCTGTATTCAGATCCCCCACCAGAATGTTATTTTGCATCTTTGAGTATCAAAAGGGACTACCAAGAAAAATGTTAAATTTTTTTATATATACAATAACGTCGTTTAAAGTGCTAAGATTTATGCGAAGTCATTAATGTTTCCATTTAATTCCGTGGCTAGAGCTAGTACTGCAATTGGTGTCAGTCCAATAATTAAAGAGATTGTGCAAAAACAGGCACATTCTACCCGTCTGACGTTGAAAGAGGTTATCCTCATGGGGATGTTAGCAATTGACAGACTTGATGATCAAAGTCGTCAGGAGTTGGCAGATCAAGTCCATCAAATGCAAGTGACTGGTGACATCTGAATCTGCATTGATTAGTCTCAACTCTAAAATCTCAAGTGCAACAAAATGATCAGCACTCAAGACAATAGTAGAATGGCGATTAATCAATTATAAATTCTTAGCTAGATTGATAGCAGTGTCCCATTCCATCAACTTTGTTCAATTAAGAAGAGATGCAGTGGTATTGTTGAATTTCCGCAACAAACACCGTTGTAATGCCTTTCTATTACAGACTGAGAAGGGATATCAAACATGATTCCCTTCATGAATGAAAAACTTAATAAAGATCAGCGTGAAACTCTGATATTAATTAACAGATAACGCACTGGATGGCGTTTAATGACCGCTGATTTACAGCGGCATAAACACCATTAACACCAAATATTACCAATTCCTAATCAACCGAATCAGCTAGGTAGCACTGAACTTTAGTTATCCTTTACGGGTTCCTCGTAAATATAACGTTAATCAGGAAAACGTTAATCAGGAAAATGGAGGAATTTAACAGCCATACTTGAGTAAATTCAACCTAGTCTGGCTATAAAGCTAAAAAAATTTTCTTTTATTAGACCTCTTGCAAAATTATTTCCTTGGTACGATATACAGTCCTACATTTTATATATTTTCGGTTTTCTTTCCACTCCCTAATAGACCTATCTTTAAAATAAGTTGTATGAGAAAATAAACAGATTAGATAGAAATGTGAATATCAATAGTGACGAGTTCCTGAAAAGGGATAGAATGATATATAGAGGAATCACAGCGGTTGATTGGAATTAAATATAAAGATTTTGTGATATTATATGATTAGGATTAGCAGAAAAAAGGCATCGTTATAGTCAGGCAAGAGAGACGGTATGTGGATTAGTTAGGTTACATATAAATGCTTCATTTATACTAAGCCATAATATTTGAATTATCAGATTTCACATTTGCCTTTTCAGAAAGCTATGTTTTTCAAAACTTTTGATAATCTTGAGATTTTCATCCCGAAAGCCTTACTTTTATGTTCAGCAACGATAGCTATTTTATCTCAATTAAATCTTTATCTCAATTAAATCTCCTGTCATAGCTTTACAGTAAGCTTTTTATCTTTTATGGACAAGGTCTATTGGGTTAGGTGATGTTGAAATAGGTGAAAGCCTGGAATTGCTGTTTGACCCCAGAATCTCCTCCCTTTTAGGGCAGGTAGTATGTTAATTTCTTATGGTTGTAGATGAATTTTAGGTAAGAAAAGTGATTTTAACGCAGAGGAAAACTTAGGATTGACTAATGCCTAAAGGATGAAAAACAAAATCTTTTTTTTCATCCTTCGTCATTTGATGCTTGATTCTGTTTACGGTGTTCCCACAGCACCAGAGTAAACTAAACCCCGTTGCATATTTAAAGTTAAAATCGCTCCATCTTTAATTATTTGTGTTGCTTCTTTAACACCAACTATTACTGGTACACCTAGACGTAACCCAATGACTGCGGCGTGACTTGTGAGACTTTCATCTTCTGTAATAATTCCGCCTGCTTTGCGAATTGCATCTACAAAATCAACGCCAGTACGAGGTGCAACTAAAATATCACCTGGGTTAAAGTTACTTGCATCCATACCAGTATAAGCTACCCGTGCCCGGCCACTGACTGAACCCTGTCCTAGTCCTATTCCCTGTCCTAGTACTGCTGTTACTACTTCTACCTTAATCAGGTCTGTTGACCCTGAAACTCCTTGGAGAGTACCAGAAGTCATTACGACTAAATCACCTTCGCTTAAGAGGTTTTTTTCTTGGGCGACATTAATAGCGGCTTGAAATGTCTGTCCAGTTGATGGTAATTCCAACACCAGTAGGGGTTTAACTCCCCAAACCATTTGTAGCTGTCGCGCTACATTTACATGGGGTGTGATGGCTAAAATGGGTGTTTTCGGTCGGAATTTAGAAACGTTGCGGGCTGTAGCTCCTGTTTGTGTCAAGGTCATAATTGCTGCTGCTTTCAGATTTTCAGCAATTTGACCTACAGCTTGACTAATAGCATTAGGAATAGAGTGTCTATTATCTCTTGATTGACGAGAGTTTGAGTTTTGTGCTTGTTCTTGTTCAATACGTTCAGCGATTCGTGCCATTGTTGCTACTGCTTCCACTGGGTAATCACCAACTGCTGTTTCATTGGAAAGCATGACTGCATCTGTACCGTCGAGAATAGCGTTGGCTACGTCAGATACTTCTGCACGGGTAGGACGGGGGTTGCTGACCATGCTATCTAACATTTGGGTCGCGGTAATGATGGGAATTCCCAAACGGTTAGCTGTGGTAATTAGCCGCTTTTGCAGTACTGGAACATCTTCAGCTGGTAGTTCTACTCCTAGGTCACCTCTAGCAACCATTACCCCATCACATAAGGATAAAACGGCTTCCATTTGTTCAATCGCTTCGTGTTTTTCAATTTTGGCGACTACGGGGACATTTTTGCCGGTACTGGAAATTAGTTCTCTAATTTCAATAATATCTTGGGGGTTGCGAACAAAGGAAAGTGCTACCCAATCTACACCTTGGTCTAAACCGAACATGAGATCCTCTCGGTCTTTGTCAGTCATAGCTTTAATTGATAGGTACACTCCAGGAAAGTTAACACCTTTGTTGTTGGAAAGTTTACCTGCAACTGTCACACAACAGTGTAAATCACCTTTATCGCGGTTAATTTCCTCTACTACGATTTCGACTCGTCCATCATCGAGGAGAATTTTTGCACCGACAGGGACTTCATCTGCTAAATGATCGTAGGTAACACAGCTAATTTCTTGGGTTCCTATGACTGGACGATTTGTTAATGTAAAGTGATCGCCCTTTGCCAAAACTATAAAACCGTTTTCAAACTGCCCCAAGCGAATTTTTGGGCCTTGCAAATCTTGGAGAATAGCTACTGGTCTATTGAGTTCAAAAGCGGTTTGCCGAATTAACCGAATACTACGCTGATGGTCAGCATGGGTTCCGTGGGAGAAATTAAGCCGCAGTGTTGTTGCACCAGCTTCAATAATTGCTTTCAGCATTTTTGGACTGCTGGTAGCCGGTCCAATAGTAGCAACAATTTTAGTTCGGCGCAGAGAATCTCTTAATTGCGTCATGGGGTGGTTTCAGGATTTGTTGGATCTATCTGGGAAATAATCGTAAATTAAGCGATCTCTCCTTTTCAGTCACTGCTATATCAATAGTTATTAAAGTTATAAGCAGTTAGAGTGGGGACATACTTGTCAGTTTAGGGGGAAGGGGTAAGAGGGAATAGGGATGGAAAAATCTTGACCCTTGAACTTTTACTCTTTCCACAGTTACAACTTCAACGCTCTTAACCGAGTAGTATTGAGCGTCTTAGTTACGGTATAGATTTGATATCGTACACCAATATGATTTCCAACCTGTCTCTAGGAGAGCTTTTTTGTCTAAACACTCTTCTAGTCTGGAATCATAGCGTTATTTATTTACTAATCAGCAAGACTAAGGATAAATCTTGCTATACAAAGCTTTACATAACTTTACTAATGACTCAGATCTATCTTATGATTTGTAATATTTGATAAAGAAGGAGTTAATAATGCTCACGTCGGAGGCACACAAGCCACTGACAATCCCCCCCAAAGAACTTTTAGCACCTCCTGGTGATTTTAATCCCACACTACTGCTATTTTTTGTAGTGGTGATAATGTTGGTATTATCTAACTTTGGTTACTGGCTATGGGATTGGCCTCATTGGTTATGCTTTAGTATTAATACTCTGGCCTTGCATTGTTCTGGGACGGTAATTCACGACGCTTGCCACCAGTCAGCCCATCGCAATCGCATCATTAATGCCATGTTGGGTCATGTAACCGCCTTCATTTTAGCTTTTGCATTTCCAGTATTTACACGTGTACATTTGCAGCATCATGGTAATGTTAATCATCCTCAAGATGATCCTGATCATTATGTTTCTACAGGTGGCCCGTTATCGTTGATTGCAGTACGTTTTTTGTACCATGAAGTATTTTTCTTTCAACGGAAATTATGGCGCAAGTATGAGCTACTAGAATGGTCTATTAGTCGCTTAATTATCATTTCTATTGTTTATATTTCTGTCCAATATGACTTTTTGGGGTATCTTCTCAATTTCTGGTTTATTCCCGCATTTTTAGTGGGTATAGCATTAGGGTTATTTTTTGATTATTTACCCCATCGTCCCTTTGTAGAGCGCAGTCGCTGGAAAAATGCTCGTGTCTATCCTGGTAAGATTCTCAATGTTCTAATTTTGGGGCAGAATTACCACCTCGTTCATCATTTGTGGCCTTCGATACCTTGGTATAATTACCAATCTGCTTATTATTTGATGAAGCCATTACTGGATCAAAAGGGTAGTCCGCAAACTTCAGGTTTGTTGCATAAAGAGGACTTTCTAGAATTTCTCTATGATATACTCATAGGTATCAGATTTCATCACTAGATTCATTAGACATATGATGGAAAAAGAGGCGTTCTTTGGAACGTCTCTAAAAATTAATTCAAAAACTAATAGACTTGTCAGGACAATTAGCTTGGTTTTAAAAAAATGGTAGAAGGGAATTTCGAGCGTCTACCAAAAGGAAAAATCCAATTAATTATATTCAAGAATGTCCACATTGTAGAAAACAAATACTGGGAATAAGTAACCATCAGTTACAATACTTGTTGGTCCAAGCTGAAATGCAGCATGAAAAACTTCAACCTGAGATAGAAAGCAAAAAGATACCTATAAATCAGAAAGGAGGAGGGCGGAAACCAAAACTAGAGATAAAAGAAGAGGTATATCTATGCTTGTTCTATTTGATGGAAATGCCAACATTTGAGGTTTTAGGTTTGCATTTAGGTATATCCAAAACGGAA
>ERZ1034419.51-NODE-51-length-28150-cov-41.296280_pt1 | contig 28150 bp, 32 predicted proteins | sample MGYA00520531_ERZ1034419 | MGnify/ENA primary metagenome ERZ1034419 (study PRJEB33736, sample SAMEA104288485) | Azolla nilotica | place: Sudan | collected 1982 | study: EMG produced TPA metagenomics assembly of the PRJEB19522 data set (Is there foul play in the leaf... | reverse complement strand
TTCTTACCCCAATGGAATTACACCCCTAAACCAGAGTTACAGGTTATTTAATCCAGTATCCTAAAGATTATGAAAGTTGGGGTTAATAGTCGTTGAATAGGGAGTTTTGCTCACCGTAGGCATCGCCAAAGGACTATAACTCAACGGGAGGTGATATGTATCAGGGTTTTCGTGAAATGGTATAATCCCCAATTCTGGGGTGACAAGAATTTTCAAAGTCACCCATAATTGGGGGATTTAGGGGGCTAAATAAGCTGAATTAAAATCTAGATGGCAAGAGAATTTTACTCCTGACTCCTGACTCCTGAATTCTTACTTAGAAATTACTAATTATCAGGTTGCTTTTAAGGTAAAAATTCTCTCAATGATATCTTCTACAACTTTATCGGGAGTAGAAGCACCGGAGGTTATTCCTACAACAATTTCTTCTGGTGGAAGCCAGTTTTCTGTTGTTATTAGTTCTCCTGTTAATTGCCGATGTTCGATGGCATTACCTGATTTGATGCGTTCAACAGCATCAATGTGATAGGAAGGAATATTTCTGCCAAATGCAATTTGTTGTAATTGAGTTGTATTAGATGAATTAAAACCACCAATTACTACCATTAGATCTAGATTATTTTCGACTAATTCCAACATGGCATCTTGGCGTTCTTGGGTAGCATCACAGATGGTGTTGAAGCTTTGGAAATGCTGACTTAATTCGGCTGGTCCATATTTCTGCATCATGGTTTTCTCAAAGAGTTTACCAATTTTCTCGGTCTCACCTTTGAGCATAGTGGTTTGGTTAGCAATACCGACTCTTTCTAAGTCTTTTTCGGGATCAAATCCAGCGGAACAAGCTTTTGCAAATTTAGCTAAAAATTCTTCACGGTTGTCACCATTGAGAATGTAGTTAATTACATATTCTGCTTCTTGTAAGTTCAAGACTATTAGATATTTACCTGCAAAGGAACTGGTGGCAACTGTTTCTTCGTGTTTGTATTTGCCATGAATAATGGAAGTATATTCGCCTTTTTTGTGTTTTTCAACTGTATTCCAAACTTTGGAAACCCAAGGACAAGTTGTATCAACAATTTGACAACCTTTATCATTTAAGATCTGCATTTCTTGGACGCTGGCACCAAAGGCGGGTAGGATGACTACATCGCCTTGATCAACAAGAGAGAAGTCTTTTTTATTAGCTTCTACAGGGATAAATTGGACTTGCATTTCCTGCATCCGCTTATTCACCAAAGGATTGTGAATAATTTCGTTGGTAATCCAGATGCGTTCTTTGGGGAAGTGTTGACGGGTTTCATAAGCCATTGCTACTGCACGTTCTACTCCCCAGCAAAATCCAAATGCCTGTGCTAGTCTGATGGTAACATTGCCTCTTTGGAGGATATAGTTCTGATCGCGTATTTCTTGAATTAAGTTACTTTGATACTCAGACTGCAACTGAGTGGCAACTTCTGTTTTGTGTCCAAACCCTTTACGGTTGTAGTTTTCTGAATGTTGTAATCGGCGTTTAAACGCTTTAGTATCCATTTGAGTCTGACTGCTAAAATCACTATTTCTTATTTTCTCGTGCTAAGACACAATTCAGTTATCAGTTATCAGTGGTTATTCTGTCCTCTGAATGCTCTAGTTTATGCCTATAGCCTGTTGCCTCCTACCTCCTGCCTCCTGAACTCCTGAACTCCTGAACTCCTGAACTCCTGAACTCGTTCTAAATTATTATAAATCTGCAATGCAGTCCGCCAAATTAGATAACCTTGCGGATTGAGGTGTAAGCCATCAGTGGTAAATTCCCGGCGTAGATCACCTTGTTTGTTGGTGAAGAGGGGATGTAAGTTGATATATTGAACATTTTGTTGACTAGCTATCCTTTGTAGTTCCTCGTTCAACTTGCGAATACGACGGTTGGGGATAGCCAGAAGTTTTTCCCGTCCCTCCCATGTTGCTTCTTCTCCCCCATGAGGCAAAATCGACTGCACTATAATTTCCGTTTGGGGATGATTCCTGCGGAGATAGCGGATAATTCGTCTTTGATTGGTTGAAATTTCCTTATCACCTACACCGCGAATTAGGTCATTAATTCCAATCATGACTAAAATGATATCTGGCTGGGTGCGGTCAAATAAATCTAATCTTTTTAATAGTCCATCGCTGGTTTCGCCGGATATTCCCTGATTTAGCCAATTTCTGTCTTCTGGTAATAAATCAGGTGGAAACCACAAACTCAAAGAATCTCCAGCCAATATAGTTAACTTTTCAGGCGGTTTTTGGGCGGCTGCGTTGGCTTCTTGTTTGAGGATGTCTAGCCATTGGCTGTAACTAAGTTTATGCCGGGGTCCTAATTCCGGTGCGAAAGAAGGGGTTGGAGAGTTGAAGTTGATTGGTTCTGAGGGGTTGCTGGTTGCATAAGCGGTGATTAGTTTCTGCTGTCGCCAAATTAGCAAGATGATGGCTAACATCAGGATACCGTTGGTTATCAGCAAGAAAATTCCCCAGATAGGAAATGGTTTTGCAGAAGTGGACACGACTAAAAAATTAAAAGTTCAAAATTCAAAATGGGTTCCTTGGTTAGATGCTTTAAGCCCGGATAGTTTTGATGGTGAGTATGTTAAATGTACATCAGGCTGACAAACTTTAGCAATTTTGAGTCTGAATTGTATGGTAAAAACAGCAATCCTTATTGACACTCTCAGGTCTAAAGACACTAAGATTCTGCGGACAGAGTACACTCATTGCTGACAAGTTAAGGAAAAGGGGAAATTGTCAAGCGAGGGATTTGCCAGGGTCAAAAATCGTGGGAAACTCAATATAGACAAGTGATTCCTTTTCCTGATCTTCAACGTGGGACTGACCAGTTTCTTTACCACAATTCTCTCAAAGGCTCTTAACACAAGACTTACGGGCTTAACTTGTCACTAATGACTCTTCAACAGTTACATCTGACTGTACAAGACGTAATGGGCTCGGATAATTATCCGATGCATTCATGGACTATTGCTGGTGTTGATTACGGTCAATCTCAACCAGATTCTCATGTGCGTTCGGAGAATAGTGTCAAGCTCACTCAGGTGGTTAAGGGTGAAAAGTTCAAGTTTTCCTATACTTAGTTCAAGTTTTCCTATACTTACTTCAAGTTTTCCTATACTTAAGATTTTGGCTATAGCTGGGAACATGAGCTTTTGGTGGAAAAAGAACTACTATCTTCTCCAGATACCAAATATCCTGTATGTATTACTGGGAAGTGTGCTTGTCCTCCTGAAGATTGTGGTGGTTCTTGGGGCTATGCAGAGTTGCTGGAAATCATTGCTGATCTATCACATCAAGAATATGAGGAGAGGATGGAGTGGGTGGGTGAAAGCTTTAATCCAGATCTTTTCAACATAGATGAAGTGAATAAAATCTTAAAAGATTTACAATAATCTCCCAGCACCCTCCTAATAATTTTGGTAATTTTGGTAGGTCAATCCGTCGAGTTTTTTCTCAGGGGTCAATTATTAATCAGAAACACGACTTCTAAAACCAAGTCTTGACAATGCTTTCAGCCTATCTTGCCCCTGGTAACAGCGTCCCTATATCTACCCCATCTCGGCTCTATGCCATATGTACCTGCACCCCGAAGAAATTCCTCCCGTCCCTGATGAAACGGCACGAGTAGCTAAAGCTGTCTTTCCCAAAGGTAATCTCTGAAAGCGTGGTACATCTCCACAATATTCATAATGGCATTGATTTCAGAGCGCATCCTCACTATCTTTACTATCTTTAGTGCGTAAATCAAAAAATAAAATTTTTTGATTCTACTATTTACTTGGTCTAACTTTACTATTATAGTGGTATTATAGTTGTCGTTAAGCAAGTTAGTGTTATATACAGTGAGAAATTCATAGAAACATACAGCTTATTGGAGATGCTTAATTTTTGCTATCAAAAACGGTGTTTCTCTAAGGAAGTATATAACTCTTCAGCTTTTTCAAGTTGAGAGTTTTCAAGCATAATTGCTGGACTTTATACCTATCTCGGCATAATGGTGCAAATACTTTTTTGTTAATAGATTGCGAAAACATTAGTTAGCACTGGTTATCAACAATAAGTTAATTAAATTTAGTTGTCCAATTCAAAAGGATTTCTTTATGAGCATTCCACTCTTAGATATGGAATCTTCCTTTTCTATCAATCATTCTGAAGATGTTTCAGTTCAAGTCGATCAACTCCTGAGAAAGCACTACTTTGAGAGGGGTTTATTTACTGAGAACTTGCTTCAGGACCTTGCAAACAGTTTCCAGAATGAGGCATACGTTAAGATTCCAAACTTTGTTCCACCTGTGATAGAAACAGGTGTTCGTGGAGAGGTTTGCAACTTGCTAGATCAACATGCTGTTCGTAGAGAATTATTTCTCAAGGTAACAAGCAATACTCCACGTTTCATGGAAAATGTTCGACAAGCAGATATTAAGCAAAAAGGAAAAATTATCCCAGCAATATATCATTCAGAAGCTCTAATGTTTTTCCTCTCGATGATTGTGAAAGACGAAGTTATCCTGTGTCCTTTTGAACAGGAAAAGTACTTGATTACTCGCATGACTCAATCAGGGGATACACACGGTTGGCACTGGGATGATTATAGTTATTCCTTAGTTTGGTTTATGGAAGCTCCACCGCCTGAATTAGGTGGAACGCTTGAGTTAATCCCTAACACCCACTGGGATAAAGAAAACCCTAATGTTGAGTATTATCTAGAACATTTTCCTGTACAGTCACGGAGTCATGCCAAGGGTGACGTTTATTTGATCAAAGCAGACACGACTATGCATCGCGTTACCCCGCTCCGAGGAAATATAACCCGAACTATCGTAAATATGGCTTGGGCTAATAAAGGAGACCTAGAGAAGGAAATTTCTCATGAAACGATAATAGATATGTATGATATTTAAATCTTTTGGCAACATTGCGGCACCCACTATCTGGTTAAACTCAACATTAAAAGTAGCAGGGGTTAGTTGATGTTTTACCCAACCAACACTTTCAATAAACTTAAATCTATAGGGTCTCTGAAAATAGAATTTAGAGAACTAACTAATGGCTTTTGTGTTTTCACAACATTGAGAATTCCAGCGCACTACCCAATCTATCAAGCAAAAGATACTTTGATTTTTCAGAATCAAACTTACCAAACAGTTCAAGTAGATGAACAAACACATTTACTAGATTTTGTGTTTGCAAATATGAACCATTCATGTAATCCATCAACGTTCATAGATTGCGGTAGCTTAACGATATTTGCTGAACGCGATCTTGAGCCAGGGGATGAGTTGACTTTTTTTTATCCCTCTACAGAATGGAGGATGGAGAGACCATTTAAATGTAGGTGCGGTGCTAGTGGTTGCATTGGTAATGTAAAAGGTGCAGCTAAAGTCCTCTCTAGCTCACTAAACAGATATCGCTTAAATAGGCATATTGAGCGGTTACGGAACACTATTATAACTCGGGAAAAAACTGCTACTTATGCCAAGGTCCTTAACTCATAAGTTATCTAGCTGTAAACTATGCCGTTCTTGCTGGTGGAGCAGTGACTTTAACTCTGAAGCTTTCTGCTGAAATCTCTTCATCATATTAGCAGTTTCCTCTCAAAGCAATCCCCGGATCATTACTTCTATACATCAATGCCTTGTCCCTAACTATTTTTTATTTATCTTGCTGTGTTGAGGGATGTATGTACTTTGCCTACCTTCTTTAAATATTTGATTGCTTGAGGATATGAGCTTGACGTATCTGTCATTTTTACTACTTTTCATTTGTTCCAACATAAGACGCTCTTAATTAATTAAGATTCCAGGATCCTACAACGCTAGTAATGTACATCGTGACATAGATAGGGAAATACAACTTTTGTATACTCAAGTTCTCCTAAGTTGGGATAAGGAGGCACGCACTCTCGCTCGATTTGGGTTGAATGACTGCATGTCCGTCGTGGAATTAGGGAGCGGACCAGGCTTCTTCACACAAAAGCTACTAACTTGGTTACCAAATATTGCCGTGATAGCTGTAGAAATCGATCCTATTATTGGTTTTACGAGCTAAGCATCAGTTGCAAGATAAAATTGCTAAGCGATTATTGCAAATAATCGAAGGCTCAGTCATGGACACAGGATTGAAGGAAAGCAGCTTCGATTTTGCAGTGGCACGCCTGCTGTTTCAGCATTTACCTGATCCATCCGGGGCTACCAAAGAAATTCTACGTGTACTAAAACCTGGGGGCAAGCTTGTGATTATTGATATAGACTAAGATATTCAATCTATTGTAGATCCTCCAATTTCTAAATTTCCATCGTTATTGTTAGATAATGATAGCCATTGACAAGCCTCTCAAGGTGGAAATGCTCGTATTGGACCCCCCTTACGGCGCATCCTAAGGGAAGTTGGCTTTAAAAATCTTGATATGGAAGTAATTGTTGTCAATAGTGATGAACTGAGGGTTGAAGGATTTTTGGAGAGATTTGATCCAGATTTATTGCTACCTATAGTCAAAGCTGGACTAGTAACTGAGCAAGAAAAGCAAGATTTTGTTACCTCTTATCAACAGTTCCTTCGATTAGCTGATCCCTTTGTCTTAAATGTTTGGCTAATGGCCTATGGTGGAAAACCATAACTAGTCAGTTTTTTATTATACTAAAAACGGTTAATAATTGGACTTTGATCCAGCGACAAAAACAAGTACTATAAACAAGTAATCAATAAACAGCTATTAAGAGATAAAGTCTTATGTTGAGAATAGATTTTACAAAATAAGAGAATAATAAGTTGCATTATGAAAGATTTTATTATCCTCATCCATTAGTACAAAAAAAGATAGAATTTCTGTATCTAAAAAGTCTGGGTATAAGACATAAAGAAATTTGTAGCTGGTGCAAAATATCAAAAACAACGTTAACAATTTATATTAAACAATATCAATCAGGATGGGTAGAATAACTAAAAAAATCAACCATAAAGGACAAACAAGCAACTTGAATCATTATAGTGATATTTCGAAATATTATTTCGACAAAAATCCAGCGTCAAGTATTGCAGAAGCGAGCAATGCTATTGAAAATTTAAGTGGTGTAAAGCGCAGTCCAACACAGGTAAGATAATTCTTAAAAAGAACTGGCTTGCAGTGCTTAAAAGTGGGGTAAGTGCCGGGAAAGTCAGTAGAATTAGAAAAGATTGATGAAGTAGAAAAATATAGAGTAAAAAACCTATAACCATTGTTGCAAGAGGCTATCAGCGGAGAAAAAGCAGTTTTCTTTGTTGATGCAGCACCTAAGTCGTACATCGAGCATATTTGGGATTTTTATGGAGTTTTACAAGAACATTTATCTGTTAACCATCTGGACGAGAGAGGTTTAATGTTTTAGCAGCAGTTAATGCAGTCACTAAGGAAATAATTATCACAACAAATGAAACTTATATTAATTCAGAAAGTATTTACCAATTGCTATTTAAATTAGCCAATTTAGGTCTAAATATTCCTACTGTTCTGGTACTAGATAATGCTAAGTGCCAGAAGTGTCACTTCGTACAAAACTATGCAAGACAATTAGAAATAGAGTTATGTTATTTACCTTCTTATTCCCGACAGTTAAATCTAATTGAGCGGTTTTGAAAGTTTATTAGAAATGAATGTTTATACTCTAAATACTATGCTAATTTTGCTGGCTTTAAAGCAGCAATTTCTAACTGTATTATCACTGCAAAAACTGACAAACAATAAAAGCTAGATAGCTTATTGACTCTCAATTTTCAGACATTTAAAAAATTCCAGGTTTTAGGCATTTAGAGTATAGGAGGAGATCAGGAAAACTTGGATTATGACGTTGAAATATATCACCACTATTACTTGTTACTTTACTGATTTGTCTGTTAGGATGTGATGCTAACAACCTTTGAGTAGCTGATTAAGACTTTCTATAAGAACAAACGGTTTGCCTATTATCAGTAATATCGAAATACCTACTGCTGCTACGCAACACTGTCAAGCCCATGCCGAAAAGATTAAGTCTTAGAGGATGTTTGAAAAGTGAAAGCCAGTAAAAAATCATGCAAGTTGTCTGACCATGATCCGAATCATAGCAAGGTAAATGAAAGTCTCGGTTATTTCAGGTAATTGCTCATATTCTTTGCTGAGTCAGCCACACCAGTTGAGCCAAGCGAAAGTAAGCTCAACCTCCCAGCTCTTTGGGAGTAAAACAAATCCCTTGCACTCTTGAGGTCGCAGAACCACTTGCACTGATACGCGACAAAAAACTATTAGCCAACGCATAAATGGCTCCCCATCATAATGGGGCTTCGCCTATGAACCCACAATAACCGCCATCAACTATGTAAATTCATTTGGCTTTTTCAAGCCTCATTTTAGCCTGCTTGATTTTATTCTCAGACCATTTTAACACCATTTAAATTTCCGAACTCAAAAATAATTAGTGCCTTATTTATCTATGTATTCACGCTTTCTACTTAATCTACTTCTGTTTCTGAATCTAAGTTAATTATGTATCTAAAAAATTATCTGTCATCCAGCTTATATAAATTATTTTTTTCACTCGTGAAAAATCTGGGTTTTAATAGATTAAAGAGTTTTCCTATGTCAGTACTAGCACTGCTTATTTAAGAGGAAACTCGATTTAAAAGAGGTTAGAGTTTTTAGAGTTTAAGGTGTATAAAGTTGTAATTATATGCAGCACATAGTTATTCAAAGGGGTGATCCTGCTCTTCCCGAAGTCTACAAGCTTATTGAGCAGCTTGACCATTACTTGACACATCTATATAGAGCGGAAAGTAATCACCTTCTGTCACCTGAGTCGCTACAACAGCCAAATGTAACTTTTCTTACCGTTAGCGTTGATAACGTAATTGTGGGATGCGGTGCATTGGTCAAGCAAGATGAAGACTATGCAGAGATAAAACGGATGTTCGTTCTGCCAGAGTTTCGAGGCTTAAAGATTGGTCGCCGTCTTTTAGACAAGCTTGAATCCTGTGCGCGGGCATCTGGTCTCAAGCTAATTCGGCTTGAAACTGGTATCTCCCAGCCTGAAGCTTTGGGACTTTATAAAAAAGCAGGTTATCAGCATTGTGACCCTTTTGGAAATTATACCGAAGATCCTTTAGGTATTTTCATGGAGAAGAAACTAGTGTAAATATTGTGAACGGAGAGCGATTTTTTTTGGGGGAGATGGGCGACAATTAGGCAGGGTGTTAAACATTAATCATCCCAAAGCCCATGAAACTTAGTAGATACAAGTTAGGTGTAACGAACAATATGCTCAATATTCTTATGCCCCAAATAACTCTGAATTGTTCAGGTATCAATGCCTCGATTCGCCAAATAATAACCCGTTCCATGCCGCAGCATATGGGTATGAACAGGAAAAGGTAGAGAAGCCTTCTCACCAGCACGTTCAACAATGTCGGCGATCATATCATGTGCCAACGGGCCACGTCGAGAAGACTGGAAAATGTAGGGACTAACAGGATAATCTCGTTGCAGCTGACGCAGAGAGCAAATCTCCAGACCGGAAAGTAGTTGAACCGAGGGTGTCCCTCTTTTGACTCGCTTCACGTAAATTGTGCCACCATTCCAAGGACCAGGGTAATCGGTTTATTTTCAACTATGGATGTGCCGCGATGCTCAAATGTGATTTTGCCAATTGGATTGCAGATAAGCGTGCTTTTAAAACTGACACATTAGTTTCATTAAGGCTAAAATTAAAGACCATTACCCTAGAAAGTAGAGAACTATACTTACGTACATAATCTTCAACTTCTTTGGAAACACAAACTGCCTCAGCCTGTTCTAAAAGCTGGGGATTTTGCTGAAGCTGCTCCAATCCTAAAGGTTGAAAATTTATGTGGGAAACTCCAGCTTTTTGTAACATATTTTTCATGTCTTCACTTCTGCTCTCTTCTTGACAAACAAGCAATATTAAAGCGTTACGAGGCAAAGATGAAATTTGTGTTAAAAGTTGTAAGTCTGGCTTAATATCAACACCAATTACTTCCTGTTCACTCTCAGCTATTTGAGTTACTTCCCATAAATGTTGCACCGTTGTAATCACAATATCAGCGGCTAACAACTCTTTCAACGCTTTTGGCTGTTTAGCCTTTAAATCTTCTAGCTCAAGGAATAATAAATGTTTTTTAATTTCTGTTTGAATAGCTTTATATACATCTGCACTATGTTGTAAGCATTCTACAAATACTAACTTTAAAGCCCCAGGCTGATGTCGATTCAACATTACTGCTTGTGCGTAAGCAGCCGCACCAAATTCAGATGGAGATAATCCAATTATGGTTGCAGCATTAAAGGCTTGACCTAACAGATTGTACAATTGCTTGTAGGTAACGAGATTCTCTACAGCTTGAGAGTTAGCGACAAAAGTTCCTTTACCCCTTTGAGCTATCAGATAACCAGATTCAATTAGATAGTTATAAACTGCCGCAATAGTATTGTGATTTACTCCTAGATGTTTAGCTAATTGAGTAACAGTCGGCAAAGCATTACTTGGCTGTAGTTCTCCAATCGCAATTAGTAGTTTAATCTGTTCAACAATCTGAGCATTAATTGTTATCGGTGCAGAGGTATCAACAATAATAGGAAACCAAACAGGTGCAGGTATTACCATAATCGGTAGACAATAATTCTTCTGAAGAAAGAGTTTTAATAATTATATTCTCCTGACTTGGAATAACAAATATATCAGAAAATGATTAATCTTTAGTAACAAATGAGAATCTTTCTTAAGAAAGAAATTGAATTAACCAAGAGATGGAAAAAGAAACATTTTATCTTTAATTATATCTAACTCCGGCTCAATGCTCCACTGGTTTATTTCACGAAACGTCCAAATTCTCCCCACAATCTTCTCTTTTAAGTATTGAGGCTGTGAAGTGCGCTTAAATAATCGACCATCCTTGAGTTTAATAATGTCATAAATTTCTAATTCCATATATATGTAGATTTCTTGAATCTCTTTAATAAAAATATTAGGATTTTTCACCTGAGAGCAAGCAAACTCTAATGCTAGCTTTTCATCTTGCTCGCTCACTATTTGTGAAGGTAACCCCCACATCTCTATAAATTTTCTATTCAGGCTTACCATCTTTCTGTTGTTATCAACTACAACAATTCCTGTGGCATTAGCTTGGCTTATTGTTTGATTTAAATAATTTATGATCATTAAGTACAGCTATTTTTCAGTAAATGTCCTTATAAATTATAGTACGATTGAATTTAAGATATCCCTATTACTTAAGTAATATATCTTTTGCAAAATTAATTTTTTGGTATAATGGGGGTTTTAAATTTTGTTACGGCTAAACTTAACTCGTAGTTCTAAATTGCGGCCAGTAAGTTACAACGCAGACCATAACGACGACGGTGATTACGATATCTATCACCAAAAACCTTAAAAATTTTCAGGCGGCGATTGATCTGTTCAATGCCGATTCTCCCTCTTACCAGAACCCGATTATAGTCTTTTTCTAAGATAGAGAGTTCTCTGTTTTTAGGCTTTTTTTGGGAGTATAACTGTTGCTATGAAATTCGTCAATTCCCTGATAACCACTGTCGTTGAGACCTTGTTTTTTGGGGTGAAAATGAATTCCACTAGCTTTGAATAAGGAAAAATCGTCGCAGCGACCTTTACCAAGGAAAGTACAAATAATTTCCCCCATTTCTTGATTGATAATCAGTTGGCTTTTGAGGGTATGACCTTTTTTATTTCCTGAATAAAATTCCTGTTGTTTTCTTTTTGGACGTTCAACCGGAGTTTCAGTTAAATCTATTACTACTACTTCAGGCTGATTCAAACCTCTGAGCAAGGCTTTTTTTCGGGGAAGACGTAACATTCCTGACTGCATCAGTTCTGATTCTATGTGATGAACAATGCGACAAATAGTTGATTCTGACACTCGCCAACTCGTAGCAATATGGAAGTAAGTTTAGTATTCTCCCCAATATTCCAGAGTCACCAAAACTTGCTCTTGAATACCAAGTAGAGGTTTCGGTCTGCTCTTACTGTGCTTGTTACTTGCTTGGAATGATTTTATAGTTAAAACTATTCTCTTAAAAGTTTTTTTCCTAACTCCAAAGTGACGTTTAAGTCCTCTTAGATTTAACTTCTGGATGCACTGATAATTCATTTCTTCATAACCTCATATTAGGGCAATAATAGAATTTAATTTACTCTTTTTTTGGCAATAGCTCCTACGGAACGCCACAAGTATCCCTTTTCTCAATTATCTTACCTAATTAGCATTAAAGTAAAACTTTTTTTCATAACATAAAAATAATTCTGTAAGAGGTCTATTGAAAAAAGAAGCAAGAATTTGCTCAAACACAGTTCATGAAGTTCCTGCAAGACAAGAGTATACACCCAGAAGACCAAGGTGGTTAAAACCACTCGTGTCGCGTCCCTCTCAGGGCTAAAGCTGCTGAATTTCCCACATACCGTCGTCTATTGTTATGATCAAATCCCCGACTTCTTTGATGAGAAATCGGGGATCTAATACTCGTGAGTTGATATTTTTCTAAACGTTAATACGATCGCCAAACTCGGAGTTATACCCTTCTTCTCCGTGTTCGTTAATATCTAGACCTTGATTTTCTGCTTCCTCTTTGACACGCAAACCAATAGTAGCATAAATAACTTTCAAAATTATCCATGTGCCAGCACCGGCAATGATATAAGCTATGGCGATCGCTGCTATTTCTACGAAAAATTCCCCAAAATTACCACGTAATACCCCATCTTTACCGCCTGAGTTGACTTCGGTGGTAGCAAAAATGGAGGTTAAAATTGCCCCTAATGTTCCACCGACACCATGAACGGGAAATGTGTCTAAGGCATCATCAACGTTCAATTTGTGCTTGAAACTGACTGCATAGAAGCAGACGACGGCAGTAATGAAACCGATTAGAATCGCTGCTAAGGGTGTGACGAATCCTGCGGCTGGAGTAATACCAACTAAACCAGCTACTGCACCTGTGGCTGCACCAACTGCGGTGGGTTTACCTCTGAGAGTTGCTTCTAGAATTAGCCACATTAATGCACCAGCTGCTGCTGCTGTATTAGTAGCAACAAACGCTGCTGTGGCAATGCTACCAGCAGATAAGGCGCTACCAGCGTTAAAGCCAAACCAGCCAAACCAGAGTAAACCAGCACCCAATAAAATAAAGGGGACGTTGTGGGGTGGACTGAGGCGATCAGGGTGGCTTTTCCGGGGTCCGAGAACGATGGCTGCAACAAGTGCAGAAACCCCAGAACTAATATGTACGACTGTGCCACCTGCAAAGTCAAGAGCGCCTAAACCACCGTATAAACTAAGAAATCCACCTTTTGCCCAGACCATGTGTGCTAGGGGTGTGTAGATAAAGGTTGACCACAACAGCACAAATAGGCAATAGGCGCGGAAACTCATCCGTTCTACGATCGCCCCAGAAATTAAAGCTGGGGTGATGATTGCAAACATGGCTTGATAGATCATGAATGCTTGATGAGGTATTGTCCCCGCATAGGAAACTACTTCCGCAGGGGCCGAATCTTCCAAATAACCGGTTGTTTCTAAACCGACTCCATTTAAGCCTAACCACTCCAAGCCACCGATAAAGGGTAAAGCAGGGGCAAATGATAGGCTATAACCCCAGAGAACCCAGGTTACTCCTATAATGGCCATCAACACAAAACTCATCATTAAGGTGTTGAGGATGTTGCGCGATCGCACAAACCCACCATAAAAAAAAGCCAATCCCGGTGTCATCAGCAATACGAGTGCTGACGATATCAGTATAAATGCTGTATCTCCAGTATCAGGATCAGGTGGTGTAGATGTTCCTTGGGCTAACGCATTGCCCATCAGTGGGAATGTTAACAAAAACAGGGTCAAAACCCCAATCGTCAAGACTTTCTTCAGCACTTGTTTTGTTCCTATGCACAAGTTAATTTACATTACTTAATGTAATTAATGTAAATTTTGATACCATTTATGTTCTTAAAGTTACTCAACGTTCACTTTTTGGAAAACTTTAACAAAAAAATAATCCTCATTATAATTGCTAATGGTAAAAATAATAATTTATTTATGTATGTATGGTTTGCATAATTTAATGCAACATCTAAATTTTCCTACATAAACGCGCTTTGTAATAATTCAGGAGTCAGGAGTCAGGAGTTAGAATGTTTGAGAAATTGCTGAATTATTAAAATTAGGTATTTTTGGCGTTAGCCTGAAAAAGCTGACTGCTGATGTCTGATAGCTGAATGCTTACCCAATGACTAATAACTAATTGACTTTAAATCCTGAAGAACAACAGTAGCAGATTGATAGCGATCGCTAAAGTTATAACAAACCATCTTATCTAAAATAGTCGCTAATTCATTGCTGACATTGGTTGTTTGTCGCCACATAATCTTACCAGTTTCTGGATGCAGCGGGAATTCCTGGGGTGGAGTGCCAATAATAGCTTGAATACGAATCATACCTAAAGTGTAAATATAACTCGATAACCTGGGATATCCAGCAAAGTGTTCTGGTGGTGAATAGCCTCTTGTGCCGATAGCAACGGTAGCTAATTCCGTTTCCTCATCTATGCGTGGTTGAATTAACTTGACTGCAGCAAAATCTATTAATAACAGTTGATTATTTTTACTACCTCTTATAATATTGCTTGGTTTAATATCCCAATGAATTACACGGTTTTGATGTATAAATACTAAAATTTCTAAAATTTCTTGAATAAGATTAACAACATAGGCTTCAGTTTTCGCACCTTTTTGTGGTGTTAATTCTTTACTCAAAGTGTTCCCAAGAATATACTCTTGAACTAAGTAAAACTCTTGATTTTATTCAAAAAAAGCAAACAGTTAAGGAATTTAAGGAATTTGCGGATGTTTACCAAAAACTGCTAATATTTCAGCTTCAGTATTAAATAACCTGTGGGCAACTTACAAAAACTTCGGATCTCGAAGGGCTGGCATTAACTCTTTAACTACACAGATAGGATTACCTTGTCGTTGAGTATCTTCTGCTAAATAAGTACGACCGAAGCCGCCAGAAGCAAGAGATTTAGAGATTTTGAAACGTCCAGCCAAAAGTAACTCATCGGTTTTGAATATTGATATTTCTGCAAACTTAAAGTCATCAAAATTAGATGGAAGTTCTGTTGTTTGCTCTAATAGTAACCTTAATTCTGCGATCGCATCTTCATTGTTGTTCTAGTTTCAGCAGAATTGTCTGGTTTTGCTTTTGAGTTTGGTAAGTCGTATAACCTATGACAGCAAAACTGCTGAATACTAAACCCAAAGCAGGTGCAAATAGAGGTATCCATATTGCTTGTAGATAAAAACCAGCAGTAATTCCCACTACACCTACAAAAATGAAACCTTCTACTAACAGAAATATCAAAGGATGTCACCATTGCCATGCTAAAACAGCACCCACTAATGAACAACTCCAAATCCACAATAACTCAGCCCAGTCTCGCCAATAATACATCAGAGGTCGTCCATCCAGAACCGTCGTCAGAATTTGACTAGCTATTTGAGCATGAATAAAAATACGAGGTATTCTTGCAGGTTGGTCTGATAAACTGCTATAGGGAGTATAAAAACCAGGATGAAGACTATTAGCAGTCGTCCCAATAATTACCAGGCGATCTTGTACCCAATTGGGATTTACTTGATCTGTAAGAACCTCTGTCAAAGTAACTTGTATAGCCAGGTGATTTGGATGACGATAATTTAATAAAATTTGATAGCCATAGGCATCTGTATCTTCATAGCTGCCAGCATTTTTATCTAAGCCCGGAAATAAAGTTTTACCTATTTGTAATTCTTGACTTTTAGTTAAATTAAAAGTTATACCTTGTTTTTCCAAATAATTAATAGCTAACAAAGCTGCAAAAGAAAATTGTGTTTTACATTGACTATCTTTATCTGTATAATTAGGAAATAATAAACCACGACGAATAGCTTGATATGTGGAGTTGTCTGTAACCACATCATCAAACCCGATATTATCTAGAGGAAAATCAGGTGGTGGGGGGACTTCTAACCTACCAATATTGCTTAACAAACAAGTGCCAATTATTTTATTTTGCAGATTAGCAGCTAAATTTTTTTGTTTATGACCATAAATATTTAATCCAATTACACGGGGGTGATAATAAGCTAATTTTTGTACTAACTTATTGATAGTTTGGTCTGACAAAGGCCATTGTTACCGCATCAAATCCTCTTGAGTAATGCTGACTAATAACATGCGTGCATCCATTGCTTCTTGGGGACGTGAACGCAACATTTGGTCATAAATCCTGAACTCCGAAGCTTGTAACCATTTCAGTTCCTTTATTCCCCAGACTAAAGCAGTCGCTCCCATACTACTCAGCAATAGGATAGAGAGGCAATTATGAAAGCTAAAAGTTAGACTTGAACCTCGATCTTGAATAAACAATGCACCGAAGTTAGCGAAAAGTCTATTCATCACGGTATAGCAGTAGCCTGGGGTTGTAGATGTTGGAGTATTTGGTTCACTTTAGCATTTTTTAATTCAGCAATTTATTCTTGCAGAGATTCTTTCCCTCTTTCACAGGATTTGATAAAGGTATTGGTGTGGATGATATGGGTGTTGATTTAGTTGATGCATCTAACTGGGGTGGCTGGGGTAATATTTCCGGTTGTACCTCACTGAAATAACCACCAACAATTTTATCGTAGTTGGATGCAACCGCTAAAAATACTCCTGCTAAAATATATATAGGTAATGGTAGGGAAACTTCTTTTACCCAATCAAAAAATTGTGCTAAAGCAAATAATACGAAAACACAAACAAGCCAAACTTTCATTTTTTCTTTCCCTAAATATAAACCATACTATTTATAGTCTAAACAGCCTACATGATACTAGATGTAAGCCACAATCACAAACTTCCTGATAAGGACTCTATCACGTTGTGATGAAAGTAAATAGTTCTTTTTCGTAAAAAATCAGGCACAATAAAATATAAGTAGTTGACTATTCTCGAGCCTCAAGGTACGGAAATTCTTAAGTAGCTAAAAAACCCACTCTTAAAGGTGTAGTCACAACACCTCTAGTAACTCCATCGAGATTTAATCCCCCACCCAGGCTAAACAGATAATTTTGTGATTTACTGAATATAAGTGAATATGATTTTACCTTATGAGTTATTGTCTTAATCCCCATTGTTCCAAGCCGGAAAACCCTAATGATGTCAAGTTTTGCCTGACTTGTGGTACTAAGTTACTTCTCAAAGAACGTTACCGCGCTATCAAACCCATCGGACAAGGTGGTTTTGGCAGAACTTTTTTAGCAGTGGATGAGGATAAACCCTCCAAGCCTACGTGTGTAATCAAGCTATTTTATCCCCAAGCCCAAGGTACAAGTACAGTACAGAAAGCCGTAGAGTTATTTAATCAAGAAGCTATACAGTTGGATGATTTAGGACAACATCCACAAATTCCTGCACTTTTATCCTATTGTACTCAAGATGATAGACAGTATTTAGTCCAAGAATTTATTAATGGATTAAATTTAGCTCAGGAATTAGCACAAAATGGCGCATTTAATGAAAGCAAAATTCGGCAATTATTAATTGATTTATTGTCAGTGCTGCAATTTTGCCATAGCAAAGAAGTAATTCACCGAGATATTAAACCAGAAAATATTATTCGTCGGGGTAGTGATAACAGGTTAGTAATTGTAGATTTTGGTGCAGCAAAATCTGCTACAGGTACGGCTTTAAATCATACGGGTACAAGTATAGGTAGTCCTGAATATGTCGCACCGGAACAAATGCGAGGTCGGGCGGTTTTTGCCAGTGATATTTATAGTTTAGGTGTAACTTGTATTAATCTTTTAACAGCGCGATCGCCCTTTGACAGTTATGATACCCATAACGCAGCTTGGATTTGGCGACAATACCTGAAAACCCCAGTTAGTAACGAATTGGGTAAGATTATCGACAAAATGCTAGAAAGTATCCCTAGTCGGCGTTATCAAACAACTGATGAAGTTCTTAAAGATTTAAATATTCAATCTCCCATAGGCATTCCACCAACAATTATCAGTCAACCAGCCACCCAAGCATCACTAAATTCTTCACCAACTTTTGTTTCGCAAACTCCTAGTCAAATTGAAAAGGAATTACTGGAAATAAAAACACAGTTCATAGCTGGTAAGGTGCAACCACAAAATATTCCCCAACAACCATCTGTTTCTACGAAAAATCCTACCAATTCTACGAAAAATCCTACCAAGCAGGATGCTGTAGATAAAGAATTGCAGGAGATGAGGGATAAGTTTTTGGGTAATGGGTGATTTTAACCTTTGATAAAAATAAAAGTAGAAATACGTATCTTAATTCCGCCAGTAACAAAAGCAGCTTGAGCATCGCTTATTTTTTGAAAAATTTCAGTATTTTTGTAAATACCAGAATTAGTCGTTCTAAGCATCATTTAATGTGCCTAAAGACAGAAACTATATCCAATTAAATATAGAAGATTTTCACTTTCTCTCTATCTTTTGATGCATTTTCAAAATGCTACTTTATACTGGCATTGACTACTGCTGTAAGTTGCTGTCAAAAAAATGACTCTGAGAATCAGAGCCATTATCTAAAATTATGAAAATTCCTACACCTTCACCAGATGCAATTTACTTCTTAGCTTCAGCGATGGGAACCCACTCAGTGTGGAAAGTTCCTTCTTTATCAGTACGCTTGTAGGTATGAGCGCCGAAGTAATCGCGTTGTGCTTGAGTCAAGTTTTGAGGCAAGCGATAGCGACGGTAACTATCGAAGTAATCTAGAGAAGCACTGAAAGCTGGAACAGGAATACCCAACTTAGCAGCAGTAATAATTACTTCCCGCCAAGCAGCTTGTCTATCCAGAATTGTTTGCTTAAATTCAGGTGCTAACAACAAGTTAGGTAATGCTGGATTTTGGTCAAATGCCTTCTTAATCTTATTCAAGAAGCCAGCACGAATAATACAGCCACCCTTCCAAATCCGAGCCATTTCGCCCAAATTCAAATCCCAATTGTAGGTTTTAGAAGCTGTAGATAACAATGCCATACCTTGAGCATAAGAACAAATTTTGGAACAATAGAGTGCATCACGCACCATGTTCACAAAAGTCTTAATTTCTCCAGTATACTTACCACTTGGTCCTGTGATTTGCTTGGAAGCCGCAATCCGTTCATCTCTAATAGAAGAGAGAATCCGGGAATTAACAGCAGCAGTAATTGTAGGAATAGCAACGCCTAATTCCAAAGCAGTTTGTACAGTCCAACGACCAGTCCCTTTTTGTCCCGCAGCGTCAACAATCAAATCAACCAAGGGTTTCTTTGTTTCTGGGTCAATGTAGGGGAATATATTAGCTGTAATCTCAATCAGAAATGAGTTGAGTTCGTCAGTTTCATTCCACTCGGTAAACACTTCATGTAGCTGTGCAGCACTCAAACCAGCCACATTTTTCAGCAAATCGTAAGCCTCTGCAATTAACTGCATATCGCCGTACTCAATGCCGTTATGAACCATTTTTACATAGTGACCAGAACCCCCAGGACCAATATAGGTTACACAAGGTCCATCATCAACTTGGGCAGCAATTTTGTTGAAAATGGGGGATAGATACTCATAGGAACTTTTTGTACCACCAGGCATGAGAGAAGGACCATTCAGTGCGCCTTCTTCACCACCACTGACACCCATACCGATATAACATAAACCAGTTGGTTCTAGTTCTTGAGTACGTCTTTCGGTATCTTCAAACCAAGAGTTACCACCGTCAATAATGATATCGCCTTCTTGTAATAAGGGCTTAAGCTGTTGAATTACTGCATCAACAGGCTTACCAGCTTGCACCATCACTAGGATTTTGCGGGGGCGTTCTAGTGCAGCAACGAATTCTTCGAGGGTAAAGGCTGCAACAACATTCCGTCCTCCTGCGCGTTGCGCCATGAAGGCATCGGTTTTTTCACGAGAACGGTTGTAAACTGCAATTGGGAAGCCATTACGCTCAACATTTAGAGCGATGTTTTCGCCCATAACGGCTAATCCAATCACACCAAAGCTTTGTAGGGTCATAAATTTGTTTGGCTAACTCTTGCAGATCCTTTCACCTTTAAGGGTAAACCGAGATTTTGGCTTCACTCCTAAAGAAGACATTAAGAGTTGATATTAAGGACAAAAAATCACAACTAATACAGATAATTAGTTTTAATTTGTATCTAAGTCAACATTTTAGTGACAAAATTTGCAAAATGGAAATACTGGCACAAATAAAACAGTAAGGAGTATGAAAAAATGCTTGCCTATTTCCTAGCATTAGTGGTCGCACTGGGAAGTTTAGCTATTTACCTATCAGCTTTCTTTTTTCCAGAAATCCATCGCAAGAACGATTTTATTTGGAGTGGAGTAGGTTTGTTTTATGCTTTAGTATTATGGATTTTTGCACCCCGGATTACAGGAGGATTGTTACTGGGTCATGTGGCTAGTGTGGCGCTTTTAGTTTCGTTTGGCTGGCAAACTTTATCATTACGTCGTCAACTGACTCCCGAAGTCCAACAAACGCCTATCCCCAGTCCAGAGTTAGTCCAGATAAGTATACAAGAGCAGGTGTCAAAGTTTTCTGTGCAGGAAAAGTTGTCACAACTACCAGCATTAATTGGCAATGTCTTCAGAGGTGTGAAGGGGAAGGTGCAGCAAACACTGAGTAAAACTCCTTCTGTACCGAAACCTAAACCGGTGGTGGAGATTATTGACAAAACTACTCCTATTCCAGAACAACCGAGTCCAGAAGCAGTAGCACCAGCTGAGGAAATCTCAACTGAAGCGGAAAGTTTTACCGATATAGAACCAACAGCAGAATCAGGGATTGAAACTCAAGTAACTCAACTGGCAAACCTGCCAGAAACCAAAGTGATCACAGAAGCAGTAACTGTTTCTTCTCCTGAACAACCAGCGGAAAGTGTTACCAGTATAGAACCAACAGCAGAATCAGGGATTGAAACTCAAGTAACCCAACCGGTAAACCTGCCAGAAACCGAAGTGATCACAGAAGCGGTAACTGTTTCTTCTCCTGAACAACCAATAAAGTCTGTCTCGAGAACTGAAAGGGAAGAATCTCAATCTGCAACTCAGTCAACAACAGGGCTGAGTGAGGAAGTTGTCTCCGATGCTCCTCATGTTCCCCCTGGGGAAGCACCACCTGAAACAACCCTGCCAACTGAAGGATATAGTTATTAGGACTTCGTGCTGGGGATTAGCAACATGAGCCGATTCCCAGATGGTTTGTTCATTTATGAGTGGTGTCCTTTAAATAATTATTGTCATCTTTGCGATAAACGAGACTAAATGCCAAAATCCTCATTCATTAAGGCTTTTAGCGATTTTGCTTTTAATTTTTTTTGTATCCTATTTTTAAAGTAAATGATGTCATTTTTTAAAGTAAATGATGTCATAAACGCTGTTTACTTTTAAAGTAAACGATGTCATATTTCTTGAGGTGAGCTTATGTCCAAAAAACCTATGAATCAAGCCTTTCCAGGATTTGAGAGTGAGGAGGAGGAATTAATTGATGCGATCCGCCAAGCACCTGACAAGATAGCTTGTAGGGATGCGATCACAGATGCAGCGAAAGCTTTGGGTGAAAGCACTATAACTATTAAGCGCATGATAGAGAAAGTTGAGCAGGTAGGGGTGGCAACTCTAGCTGTTGGACGTAAGGATAAAGGACAATATCGTATTTCCAAAGAGTGGCATGATTTTATTGTTAGCCTTCATCAGTGGGGTAATAGAGAAGGTTCTCGAATCAATCACAATCCGATTTCTGGATATTTAAAAGCCTTGGCTTCTCAAAGGGAGAAACTGCGAGACAAAAACATGATGAGAAATTTAAGGGATATTCTCAGGTTAGATAAGACCTCATAGTAGGAAAACACCCTTCTTATGTCACTGTTTATAACGTAATTAATTCCTATTTAGAAGCAAAATATAATAAAGTTCCCCATCCTGGTTCGCCCATAGGAGGACAAATTCTACAAACAACTAAAGGTATTTTAGAAATCACCCAGAGCAACCAGATTTGGCAAATAGACCATACTAGATTAGATATTTTGTTAGTTGAAGAGGAGGATAAGAAAGTTGTTGGTCGTCCATATATCACTTTGTTAATGGATAGTTATTCTGGTTGTGTCACAGGTTTTTATTTAGGTTTTGAACCTACTGGCTCCCATGAAGTTGGTTTAGCTCTGTGTCATGCAATTTTACCAAAGCACTACGAAACAGAGTACGAACTTCAAGAAACATGGGGGATTTGTGGAATACCTAAATATATAATCACAGATCGTGCAAAGGAATTTAAGTCCGAATATTTAAAACGAGTTTCACTACAATTAGCTTTTATACGGCGTTTGCATGCTTTTCGCGAGCCAGGTGGTTTAATTGAATCTATTTTTGACAAGATTAATAAAGAAATTTTGTCATTATATGGTCGATAGACGGGTTCAAATATTGAGGAACTTCCTCCAGAGGCAGAAAGAACTGCCTGTCTGAAGTTTGATAAACTAGTGAAAATATTTCACTAGTTTATCAAACTTCATGATTACCCACGGGTAAAAAATCAAAAACGCATTGAGCAATGGAAATCAAGTTTTTTACTAGAAGAACCTCAGCTTATTGATGAACTTGAACTAGATATTTGTTTAGTGAAAGTTGCGATACGCAATGTAGAAAGATATGGTTCTCTTAACTTTCTTAGTTGGGTATATCAAGGTGATTGGTTATTAGATTATGAAAGGAAGCAAGTTTCTGTAAGATATGATAAGCGTAATATTACAATAGTTATTGCCTATACTGGCCCTATTAATGGTGAACCAGGAGAGTTCCTTGGTTTTATACAAGCTAGAGATCTTAAGAGAGAAAAAATGTCTCCAGCTGAATTAAATTCAATCAAGAAAAAATTGCGTGATGAAGGTAAAGAAGTTGATAATTATTCTATTTTGAATGAGTCGTTATCTCGATTTGAGGATGTTGAACAAAACCGTAAGGAGAGACCCAGACAACGGCGTAAATTGGTACAACAAAAGCACGAGATTAAAACTAACAAATCAAAAGTGGTAGAGTTATTTCCTGAAACTGAAACACCAGAAATAATTGAACCCCCAGAATAAATAAAAATTGGACAAAAAAATTTAATATCTACCTTTGACGCAGATTCACAAAACATTGTAAATTCAATAGATAAGCAAGTTGAACAAACTTAAACAGATACCAATCCAATTCCAATAGCTAAAGCTAAAAGAAGAGCTATAGTAGGTGTAAAAGATTGCAATCAATTTATGAAGGATAACTGGTGATCGCAATCTCAGAAACAAACGTAGCCCATGCCAATCTAGAATTTAAGCAGCAATCTCATACAAGTTTGCAACCTGCTGAAGAATTACGGTGATCTCCTGAAGTCCAAGCTGAGATTGAGCGGATTGGTAAAGCTAACACTGACTCTCCCCTGGATTGTGATACGGAATTATTTGACTGGCTTGATGATCAAGGTGATGCAAAACTGTCTGGTTACGTTACATCAAAAACCTGTCAACTTTACAGAACCCAATATGTAAAATGAAGAGGAACACTGTTGGAAATTCCTGCAACTGTTATCTATGCTGAAATTGACCAACATGGTGGACCCACGGATTTATATTGCTCCAATATAGAAGAAACAGGTCATCCACTTGCTCATGTTGGAAATCTTACAATGTTCCAACATGAGCTTGGGGAACTCTCAAAAGTTATGGTGTAAAAGTGCTAATAGTCGGTAATGCAGATTACCTAACTTTGGAAGCATTTAATGAGCTAGTTGATGTTTTTAGTAAACTGCGAATCCCCATTATCTTAATTGGGACTTACTATCTAAGTTCTAATATTCTAGAACGTAAAAGTCTCCCTTATTTGCGCGTTCATGACTCATTTTTAGAGTCATACGAGTTTCCTAATTTAACTAAAGAATAAATAATTGAAGTTGTGGAAGATTGGGAAGCAAAATTTCTTCAAGGAAATAGTCGATTAAATTTCACATAGATTGAGAGTACAGTTGCTTATTTGCGTTTAGAATCTGGAGGCTTAATTGAGCCTTTGTATGACCTACTTTGGAAAATAGCTATACTGAAAATACAAGAGCCAGATTTTGAACTAGATCAATATAATTTGACTAAGAAGTTCGGTAGACGTAAAGAACCAAAAATTAAATTTAAAAGAAAATACTAAAACAATTTATTTGCTTTAAGTTCAAGTGAAATAAATTATTTTATGGAGCAAGACACCGTACAACAATATCCACCTTGCTACATTGAACCCCACGAAGGGGAGAGTATCAGCCATTATTTTGGTCGATTTAGGGGAAATGAAGCAGTTTTCGTATCGTCTCGTGGAGCTTTAAGTAAAGCTGCAGGTATTAGCCCAGTTTTAGCAAGGTGGGAGAAATTTCGATTTAATCCCTTTAGAATTAGAGGCTGTTGGTAACTTAATTGGCTTGAGTGCAGACCGAATTGCTCAAATGCTACCACCCCAGTGTGAAAAGATGAAAATAGAGCCAATTAGATGATGTGCTTCTTTCGGTAAGGAATCCCGGAGTTGGATAACTGGAATTTGATAATGCTCAACTTTTTTGAGAACTTCCAGTTCTAAAGTGTCAATTATTTCTAGTTTTTGAGGGTCATATTGCCAATATTTGGAATACTTACTTCTCCATTCTGAGAAGAAGAAGATTTTGGATAAAGGAAATAGTCCAGCTTCATATTCTTTTTCTGGGGTGGAACAGTCAATGATTTCGCCACCGAAGGTTCTCAGTTATTTTGATTGCGGGAAAGGGAGAATGGCACTATGACGCTCGCTGTTATGATATAAGCATTTGGCAATATCAAGGTAGTAGCACTTTTTTATCAATTTTTGTGTTTTTTGGTCTTTAATAATTACAGTTTGCTCTGAAAGTAGCCCTATAAATAAGGTGGTAAAGCGTTGCTGTCCATCAAGAATCAAGAGATTGGGACTGTCATTTTGTGATTTTTTACACTGTCAATAAGGCGGGGTTTAAATTGTGCTTGCTGGTTACTTTATTGCAGTATCATGACTGCCCCAATGGGGTAAGCCAGAGAAATGCTGGCCAGCAGACGACGCACAAGAGCATCATCCCAAACCCAATCTCTCTGAAAATCACGTAATTGGATGCGTCCAGTTTTTATATCTTTTAACAAATCTAAATACAGGATATTTTGTGATGTCAAATATGCTGATAGAGTGCATTTGCGGCTCTGAAGTCATGATCATTGATGTACGTGCTGCAAAAGCAGAAAACTAAACAGGTTTAGCTAAGTAAAATTAATGGTTAGATAAAAAACATCGCTAATTTTCCAGCAATTTAATACAGATTTATGTCAGAAAAATCTTCCTCTTGCTCCCACAGCAGGAGGTTTTAGGAAAAGTTACTCGTAACTCACTACCAATTAGGTAGTAGGAAAGTTAGGCGGTAAAATTATTTGTTGAGTAATAACCAGTTGTTTAAATTGATTGAGTAAATCTGCTTGTGGCAGCAGGAACAGAACGTAATGAGGGAGGCCGTCTATCAAAGTTTTTTGCCCAGTCTTTGATTGTGTGCGGACTTAACCCTGTAGCTTTAGCCAAAGCATTGATACAAGCTTTGCGATAACCCCTTGAGGGGTCGATATCTACCCACCTTTGACAATATTCCATTGGTTCTAAGGGCAGTTGGCGAATAGTGTCAATCCTCTGCTCTTCTGGGTTAGGAGAAAGTCTCACAAGCAATCTCGGAGTCAAGCAGCAGTCTGATAGAACAGTTTACAGATTAGGAAATTTCTGCCAAAAATACCAGTATTTTAGTTGTAAATTGCGATAAAATTATTTTTGCGGAATCAGGGGGTAAGACAATTTTCCTGATCTGGTTGAGCATATCCGCGATTATCAAAACGTGAAGAACCTGGTCAGGTTGTCTTTCAAAGTTAGAACCCCAGTCATTTATGGTACGCGGACTTAAGCCTGTCGCTTCGCCTAGTGCGGCAATATAGGCTTTGCGATAACCCCGTTTGGGGGTACTTCTACCCAACGTTGAAAGTATTCAAGCGGCTCCAAAGGTTGTCTACTGAGTACGTGGATTATATATTGGGCTGAAAGCGGCTTGGTATCTAACGTCTTTTTTGATGTGGTCTAATCAATAGTCGTAATTTACGACTATATTTACGACTATTATATAAGATTTTCGAGAAGGCTAATTGAGTCAGCCGTTATTACCCTCAGTCGTCCGCAGGCAAGCAAGGCTATAGATGCATTTATTAAGGAGTTGAGGTAGATATCTCACTAGAATAGTATCTGTCTACTAAAGGTAGACTACTCTGGGATGATGTATTAAAACAATACAAATACTAGCACTCCATGTCGAAGCCAAATACTAAAGCCCAAAAGACTCAAATCATTGAAGTTCTGACACGGGATTATTTTCCGATGATTAGACCTATTGCAAAATTGTTTCTGTGGTACGATAGAGAGTTTTATATTTTATGTATTTTTGGTGTTCTTTGCGCTCGCTAATTCAAGGATAACCGTGTAACTCTAACTTTTGGCTAAAACAAAGATAATCCCCATTATAACATAAAATTAATTCTGCAAGAGGTCTATTCCTCAACTAGAGATAAATTGGAAACCAGAGGATCATCATAAAAATCGTCTAAGTCGTTCTTTACCAGCATTTGCTATCGCTAATATTGCTAATATTACTCCTCCTCAAGCTGCTCACTCGATTATCAATGGAGGAATTGATGCAGTTTATTTTGATCGGGTTAATAACCTACTTTGGTTAGTACAGGCTAAGGTGGGAAAATCACCAGATATGGGAGATAATAAAAAATTTTGTGCTGGAATTAGGGATCTTGTCCATAAACGGTTTCAAAAATTGAATTCGAGTTTTTCCCGCTTACAGCAAGATGTTGAGGATGCTTTAGACAAAAATGGAGTAACAATAGTTGGCTGTCATATATATCTGGATGGAAGCCTGGGCTCTCATGTAGTTAATGATCTCAATCAATTAAAAGATGAACTAAATAAAGTTGATCCGCGCTTTGAATGGTAGGGTTAGAATCTTGAAAAGATTTATGATTGTTTGACAGCCAAGCAAGAAAATGCACCTGTTAATGTTGAATTGACTTTAGAAAGGTGGCATTATTTAAAGCAGCTAAGCAGGGCTTTCTATGGATTAGTTAATGCTGCTGAACTGGCATCTTTATATAACCAGCATAACCAATTATTATTTGAGAATAATATTGCTTATTATCTAGGTACACAGGATTTTAACTTAGAAATTGCTGAAACTGTGAAAGATCAAGCGCCAGAACTTTTTTACCTCAACAATGGATTAACAATTACTTGTGAGAAAGTTAGTCTACCATCTGGACATAATCAGGAATCAACTCGATTTACTTTAGAGGGTTTTTCCATAATCAATGGAGTGCAAACAGTTGGATATATTGTATCTGTATTTAATGCCAATGCTTCTAGATCTCCCGATGCGAAATCATTAGTAATAATCATTGAAATAGAGACAAAATAAGATAGAATAGGTGTAGAAATTACCAAAGCGAGAAATACACAAAATGATGTTTGTGATGTTTATTTTGCAGCATTTAGATCCCAATCAAGGACGGTTGCGGGGGAGCATCCACTATTGGAAAATACACAATTTTTAGGAGAGGATAAGGATAAACAAGTGTGGATTAGCAAGCATGAACTAGGATAAAAAAGAACGGCTCAAAGCCTGCCTAGAAGAATTCGCAACATTGTTATATGAAGAAGCAGACAAAAGTCAGATAACAAATTTGGAAGGCATAGAAAAAACAGTAAGGAGTCGAATATTAGAACTGGTAAGTCCAGAAATAGCCCTTTTTTTATAGAACAAATAACCGGAAGGAAAGTAGGTCAAACCAGGAAAGTCAAAACCTTGGTAGGAGAACTAAAACTAAAAGCTAAACAGTTGCAGAGACTGGGTTTGAAGCCAAGAAGTCGATTAAGTCCATTACTTCAAAAGTGCTGCTTGAGGCTATCAG
>ERZ1034419.50-NODE-50-length-28963-cov-40.348865_pt1 | contig 28963 bp, 32 predicted proteins | sample MGYA00520531_ERZ1034419 | MGnify/ENA primary metagenome ERZ1034419 (study PRJEB33736, sample SAMEA104288485) | Azolla nilotica | place: Sudan | collected 1982 | study: EMG produced TPA metagenomics assembly of the PRJEB19522 data set (Is there foul play in the leaf... | reverse complement strand
ATTAGTTATTAGTTATTAGTTATTAGTTATTAGTTATTAGTTATTAGTTATTAGTGGTTAGTGATTAGTGATTAGTTATTAGTTATTAGTCAGTGGTTAGTTTCTTCACTGTCACCTGTCACCTGTCACCTATTATGCCTGTGGAAATTTATCTTCCACCACGCTATCAACTGCGGGTTAAAGAAAATAAATGTTTGGATTTCCCTGCTATCCAAATTGTTGCTACTAACAGCAATGTTATCCATATTTATCACATTACTTGTAGTGTCAGAGGAACACCCACGGAACTAGCAGTAGAAATTCAAAAAACATATAAACACTTTAACTCCGCCACACCCCGAAAAATCTCTAACTTATGTCAACTAGGTCAATATCTTTGTCAGTTAGAAAAACCTTTAACCGAAGCAGTCAACTGTAACTTAGAGCGTATTATTGAGTATTTTGATTCTGATATGATAGGAAACCCCATATTATCTATTCGTAAAAGTATGGGAGTCTCTTCTAATCTTTGGTTCTTATCAAATTTGGAAACAATCACAACGGATACACAAATGAACCCCTTTGAACTAGACACATATCTAGATAAATTAAGTCAGCAATTGAGTGAAAAACTCAATGAAAAACCCAGAAGAAGATTTCCTGGTTGGTTTGCTTTAGATTTTGGAACTTCGAACTCCACAGTTACACTTTTTGACCCCATTGAAGTACCAATTGTAGAAGTTTTACCCAGAGAACAAGAATTAAGATTACGTCAGCGATTAGCAGAATGGTTAAATTCTCCTGCTACTTCTGCTTTACCAGATATTGGTGTGAGTGAGTGGGAAAAGTTTATCAAAAATATTAGCAGAAATTTAGAAATTGAACCAGAAAAATTAATTGATGTTTTTGAAAGTGATAACAAAGAGCAATTTTTAGAGGCAATTCGCCAAATTGAATTATGTTTAGGAAATAGTGATAGATTTCGCCGTGCTGTTAGCAAAAAACTTTATCAGATATATCACGAAGTTTTCCGTGTTCCCACCTTAGAATCACAGAATTTAATTCCTGTAGTCTTGGATATTGACAGACGAGATACAGAAATTCCCAGTGAGATGGAAATTGATCAAGTAGAACCATTAAAATTGCAAATGGGTAGAGAAGCAAGGGACAATCGCAAAAAAGCGATCGCTCAAGGTACAATTAGTTCTGTCAAGGATATTATCAGTAGATTTCATCACTCACCCAAACGCTATTTTGGTCAAAATCGAACTTTTCCAGTTATCTTAGGTGGAGAAGAACAAAACATTGAAGTCAACCGATTAATTCAAGCCGCGTGGGCGCATTTAATTGATTTAACTGAAGATTATCGCCAACGGGCTAGAAGAAGATTTTCAGAAGGTGATCTATTAACAGCAGTTGTCACCTATCCTACAGTTGCACCTCCAGTAGTTCGCAAAGAAATTAAAGCCCTAGTCGAAGAATTAGGTATGGATGATGTGCAAACTGCTTATGATGAAGCTGTTTCTGTAGCTATATTCTTTTTATGGCGAGAATTTGGTGGAAATCTGAATATTGGCATTGAATCTTTTAAAACTCGCTGTCGTCAAGAAAAAAATAAATGGTCACAAAATATTTTAGTTTTAGATATCGGTGGTGGGACTACAGACCTAGCATTAATTGAACTGACATTAGAAGATAAAACTCCCTTATTTGCAGATAATGAAGACAGAGGTTTAGGTGGACGTTATTATAAACTTACCCCCAAATTATTAGGTTCATCGGGACACTTACAATTAGGTGGTGAATTAATCACCTTGCGGATATTCCGGCTTTTAAAAATTGTATTAGCCGATTTTCTCTTAACAGCAATTACCACAGGTGATATCGAAAGCGACAAACTAGAAGACCTCATCAACTCCGAATTAAACGAACGCTTTCTAGAAGACGGAAAATTTAAAATTGGCAGTTTATTAAAGTGTGTAGATAAAGAAAATCCTGAAGGTGATGTTGCTTTTAAAGATGCCTTAGACACAGCCGAAAAAGTATTACCTACCCGTTGGCAACAAGCACCACAACGCCTCCAAACATTTTACACCCTTTGGGATCATGCCGAAGCTGCAAAACTCAAACTAGGACAAAAATTACCAGGAGATACTTCTTTATTAACTTTCACCCTTTCCGAACAACACATTAGTGAACTACTTGCCCAAAGCGCAGTTAAATTCCAAATAATCATTCCCAATGCTATCTCCCTCAGATTAGACAGTGAGCAATTTGAACGCACTGCAACTTCTGCAATTAAAGAAGCCATTGGTATTGCTAAAGGACTAATGGAAAGCCGTTTAGATTCGGAAACTAAACAAAAAGTAGATTGGTTAATTCTCTCCGGTAAAACTTGCAATCTCGACCTAGTACAAAAACAAATTTATAGAGAATTTAGCAAATCTCCCTATTTTGTTTGGAACCCAGAACGAATTACCTTCGTTTTAGAATTTACCAAACTTGCCACCTCAGCCGGTGCTTGTTACGCCGAAAAACTACGCCGATTAAGATTTGACCCCGAAGAATCTAAAAGCTTACTACGTAAAGGTGCAAACCAACTAGAAATAGATGTCAAAAACCTCTTTTATTATCTACCTTGCAACTTCAAACGCAAAACCCAAAGCAATGAACTCCTGGCCATATTCAACGCCGGACAAGAACTTTATCAACTAGCACCTTGGGAAAGCGTCGCCAAAGTGCGTACTAATTGGCAAGGTATCCAATTAACAAACATCATTTATCGTCAAGACTACGAAGATGGAGATTTACGCCTGTGGGGAAGCTACGACGGTAAAACATTAATGGAGAAACTAAACATGGAAGAACCAGAGTTTCTCAAAAATATAAAAGTCCAATTTGAAATTGACCAAACCCTGCAATTTAGCGTTTTCCTTTGTCAAGGAAATGCCCATTATTTAATAGATGTTCATGGCATTGATCTCAATGATGTCATCTCAGCACACTCAGAAACGACCAGTTTGTTTACTGATGGTAAATTGAAGTGGAATATCGCCATTGAACAACCCCATAAAGACTTAACTGATGGTGATATTGCCATCAATGTATTAGAATCAGCAACAGTTGATCAACCAGATGCTTATCATTTAGTATTTGCAATTGATCATAATAGAAATACACCACTGCAAACATTTTATTATTTACAAGATGGTATCAACGAACCAGGAGAAGGATTAATTAGTAATCCCTTACCCCCCTTTCCACAAAATGGTCAACACACCTTCTATATCTATCAAACAGATAGCGAAACCAACACCAAAAAATGGATTCGTATTGGCGGACTTAGCAAACCAGACATCACCACAGATTACCCCTGTCAATATCATGTCACACTCGACAACAAAGGTATCTTGCGAATGCATGCTGGAGAAGTACCTTATTGGACATCAGATAATCAAGAATGCCTTAAACAAGAAGGATGTGTTTATCGTGCCGAATTAGAATTACAACCTAACGAAATTGATAAAGAACGCGATCCCTTTTGCGGCATACATTGAATCATTTATCAGTTATCAGTTCAAGAAAAAAAGATCCAAGAGGAAAAAGCTAATTAATTTTCTTCTACCCAATGCCCTCTCTTTATTATTGCCATAATGCAGCATTTACATCAACTATTTACCACAGAAAACTCACAATTAGCCCAAGTTTTATAATTTAGTTTATACGGACTAGAAGCATCATTGAATCAACCCTTGGTAGAATATCCACAATATCCAGGAAATGATTTATGTGAACAAGTGCTGCAAGAACTTCACACGCTTTTAAATCATACACCAGTTACACAAATAGATATTCATAATAAACCTAAATTAATTCAATTACATGATACTTTTAATTCTGACCTAGAACTAAATTTTTATCTAGGAGATACACCTCCCCAAAGTCAAGATGATGACGATTTATGGAATGAAATTCACCGTAAATTGTTGTGTGTTCCAGAAGACTTAGCAACATCTTCGCGAAAATGCGCTTTAGAAATGGTTCAAAAAGTTGGCGCAACAGAAGATGAAGATTATGTAAATCTTTACCACTTGCCATTTATCCGTGATGAAATCATCTACCCTGGAATAAATGGTGCTGTCCAAGCTAGAGGTTTATCTTTATCAAAAGAAGCCTCTTTAAAATCAGATATTGCTCAGGTATATAATTATGAATATGTGCATTTACTAACAGGTTTTGTACTTCCATATATCAAATTAATTGAAATAGAACCTGATTTACATCATGCCTTAAAGAGTGTGTTTAGCTTTGATGTTGTTTCGTTAGATTCCCAGCCAGAACAGTGCCATCTTTATATTGAAGCATTGAGTGATCGCTTGCAACGAATTAAAAAATATGAGGAAAATACAGACCCCATCTTAAACTTAAATGCTTGGATTGACATGGATGAAGCCATACATTCCCTAGTATTTGTTCCCCCAGCCGAACGTTATTCCTGGTGGGGAAAGCTACAACAAGAATCACGGCGTATCCTGAAAAAAGTAGCTGATAAAGCTATTCTAGCAGGTCATGATGTAAAAATTAGACAATTATCAGGACTCTATGCTTATATTTGCGCTTATTCAAAAGATGACCTCCAACTATACTACGGAGGTACACCAGGAGAAATTTTAACTTATTTGCGATAATACACAGGAATTAATCAAGAACAAAATCCAGGGAGAGTGATATTTCGGTCTTTACAGTAAAAAAGGAAGACGTTCCCAAATTACCGCCTTCCTTATCCTTATCCTTAATATTTTACCTATTTACTGCATACGGGGCATGGGAGGAGTACTAACAGGTCTAGGTGAAGAACTAGGTGAAGGATTTTTTCGGGCTAATTCTTGAGATAATAAAGTTTGGGGCGCGTTCATAGCTACAGAATCTTTAGGTATTGCAAAAGCAGCAGCAGTAACCAAAAATCCAGCTAAACTCACTAGTGCTAAATTCCTCATATTCTTATCCTCAAGGCTAATATCACCCTATTTTGCTAAATCCTCAAATTCTAGATATCTCTCTATAGGTAGTCTTACTTGTGTGACTCTAGGTAGAAAACCACATCTATAAAAACTCCAAAATCTGTTGTTTAAGTAAGATGTAAAACAGAATATTTACGTTTATTCAAACATATGTGAATCCTATAAAACCAAAAGTTAAAGAGTTTACTTTCTAACGGAAGTTTAGACTAAGCTAAGGAAAATGACCCAGGAGGGCTGAGTTAATCAGAGACGTAATGAAATAATGAATAATCTTGAGTATTAAACAGTAGTTGATGGTTCTCTAAATGGTCAAGGTACTGTTTTTTTGACAACTGGGCATCGGTTTTTACGGCGACGTTTTTTTCCTGTTTGCTAACCAGGAGACTTTCCGCGAGGTTTGGGTGCACAGGTGGGAGTACCAATGACTGCAAAAACTCCACCCAACCCTTGAGCAACTCTTCCAGGGGTCAATTTATCAACAGACTAGACTTTCGGCACTTGTGATTCGTTCATGTCTTAAAGGTAATACCCAACTCCCTTCACTTTCTGGTATCCAGGCAATTGTGCTATATCCCTGACCCATGTTTATTGGTTTATTTCCCCCTATAGATGTGCCACTATGTTCATAAGTTCTTTCTGAATGTACACAAGCTAATATCCCATTTTTCTTTAAACAGTAGTTAGAAACTAAACATCAAAGTGACTCAATTCCTTCACTCATTCCCCACCAGAGAAAAACAATGGTAAAACAAATGCAGTTATCACACCACCCAATACAACCACCTCAACAATTTTTAAGATTAAACTGCCCTGGACAAACTGATTAATTCCCGCTTGCAAATGATTGGGAAAATTACTAAACCAACCACGCAAACGACTAAACCAATTTGTAGGACTATCTTCATGGCGGAATTTCCATGAGAACATTGATAATAACAACGGCGCACCAACCACCTTAGCAGACATCAAAACATGAATTGCTAAACAGAAAATCATAATCACCCAAGCTGTTAGGTGAAAATAATACCATACGTGATTAAGTTCACCGATCGGTAGCCATTCTTCCTTCATCATTCTGCCAGATATTACTACCAAAACTGCAGCAATAAGCATCAAAGTATTTGTTAAACGTTGCAGACTTACCCACCAAATTGGTTTAGCAACTTGTGAGAGTTTTTGTAAAAAATCTGGTTGTAATAAACGCTTTTCTCCCGCATGAAAGCTATAAAGAGCAAAAACTGGTAATGAAAGTAAGAAAAATAACCCCACAGTACCATGAATATCCTGAATAGGATCAATTTTAGGAATTGGGATTTTGCCAAATCTTTTATCAAAAGTGTTGTAAACTAAGAAACCGCTAATAATTGCCGCAATTACTAAAATTCCACTGACACCATGCAGAATTCGCAACAACAAAGGTTGATAGGGTGCTGAACGATTCATAAGCTGACTGAAGATGTTTTTGAATGGTCTGATTAAATTGCTCTAGATATGCCATCAAAAATATAATATATAATATTTTAGACAATACTTAAAAAATACTGCATTAATGGCTGTAATTATACATTTTAGAGGATTTATCAAAGGAGTCACCTATAAAACTTACTGAGGTGAAAAGTTAAATGAAATTTATATTATATAGATAATTTTGATCTTCATAAAGCAGGTGTTTATGGATTGATAAAGTCGTCTATAACTGAAATTGCTTATTCTAAATGGGTTTCACCTAAAAGAACTAGAAGTTACCCATTTGCGAGGATCTATGCTACATACAATGCATCTAAAATTATAACCATAATTCCAGCGATTAAAGATAAAGGACGAGATGGAGATATAGATAAAATTCAATACTCTACGATTTCATGGATGAATCTGTTGAACATTTATATTATACTTGCTTATTATGAAACAGCATAAAAAAGCCATAAAAAAGGACAAGCAAGCAAAAATAAGCTTACTAATCAGAAGTTTAATGATGAATTTGTGAGTTCTCAAATTAACGAAATACTAGCATATCCTTAAACTGCTTTGCATTGGAATAAAAATTCATTTTAAGAAAGATTTGTATCAATTTTTGAAAAGGCATTAAATTCTTATGATTTCATTTCTCGTCAAACTGGGGTTTTGGTTCACTGACGAGTGAGTTTCAATAATCTAAAAATTCTTCAACAGAATCTTTACCTAAACTTCCTGATATTCAAGATGGTTTATTCAAATTAATTCTATATTCTAACTTGGATGCTTGAGCACTGAATAGTGACCCAGTTAATTTTGTTACTAAATTAAAGCTGACTGGGAAAAATGTAGTTGGTTCTATTGTTTTTCCTGATGCTACAATGCAAGGAAGAGAATATTTCTCACAAGCTAATACGAACATATTCAAGGAAAAGCAAAAAGAAATTATTCTAAACTTAGCTTTAGAAGCCGATAATAATCCAAACCTGAAAATAGAAATATCTGGCCATTATACGCATTTTTTTATGATTAAAAGCCCTCTCCGTTATCCTGGTGGTAAATCAAGAGCAATCAAAAAAATATCTGAATATTTACCAGAAACGTTCACCCAATTCAGAGAACCTTTGGTCGGTGGTGGTTCTGTCTTTATTTACTTAAAACAGAAATTTCCTAAATTAAAGATTTGGATTAACGATTTAAACCGGGAACTATTTCTATTTTGGCATTTTGCCCAATCTGATTTATCTAAATTAGTTTTTGAAGTTCGTCATATCAAAGAACATCATAAAAACGGCAGATTGCTATTTTCCGAGTTAACCAGTGTAGATGTCAATACCTTATCAGATTTAGATCGAGCAGTCCGCTTTTTTGTTCTCAACAGAATTACTTTCAGTGGAACTGTAGAATCAGGTGGTTTTTCTCTAGAAGCTTTTCATAAACGATTTACTAATTCATCAATAGAACGTCTGGAAAAATTAGAGCATATCTTAACAGCAGATGTCAAAATTACTAACTTAGATTATCGTCAACTCTTACATGGAGATGAAAAAAATGTATTCATATTTTTAGATCCTCCTTATGTGAAAGCCGAAAAATCTAAATTATATGGAAAAAGAGGAGATTTACATACTGGTTTTGACCATATAGGATTAGCCGAATCATTAAAAAAATGCCCTCATAAGTGGTTGATCACTTATGATGATGCACCACAAAATCATGAGAATTTTACATGGACAAATATTAATAAATGGGAATTACAGTATGGGATGAATAACTATAAACAGAAAAAAGCTGATATTGGTAAAGAGTTATTTATTAGTAATAATCAAGTTAGCTTGAATGAAGAAAATAGAATTTGATTTTTTATCTTACTAATCATCAGGCTTTACAGTTACCTGAACGCAAGCAATCTTCTGTTTGGTCATCTCTGGCGCAGATACGTTTCCAGTCTGGCAGAAAATTAGCATGAGTTACCAAGGCATTGTGAGTAATTATCACAATACATATATACTGTGATACCAACAAAATACTAATAATCAGACCTAAAGTGGAGTTAGAAATATACACTGGTAATATTATCAATCCCATATAAATTTTCTTATTCATAAATCTTCTGTTTCTATTAAAAATAGTGTTGTCAGAAACATCATGTTGATGAATCAGAGTTGATACCGTACTGGAGAAGTACAACTATCATGAACTCATACAGCGAATTGCATATCAATGAGGTACAGAATCTAAATTGAAACCTAGACAACAAGAGAGTTTTACTCCTGACTCCTGACTTCTGTTGTAAATTGTCATTCTGTTAGCGAAGCGTGGCGTAAGCCATACGGAACGGAGTGAAGTGTATCCCTTCCGGACACTGCGTGAACGCGAAGCATGCGCTGCGCTTCATACCCTGCGGGAAGCAAGCTACAGCATGACAATAAACTTACACATTTGGGATGCTCCTATTTTTATTGAATCTGACTCCTTACCCATTCTCTAAATTCTTTGATTAAATCTCAATATTTTTTACTACCAGCATTTTCTAAGAAATTGGAAATTTCTGTTAAAGGTAAATTAGGAAAAGCTAAACTTTCATCAACAACTATATATTTACCATCTTCTAAAATATTGATAGTAAATACCTTACCATCATATCGCCAAATTTCCGGTACACCCATTTCTCCATAAATCGTAAAGCGTTCCTTTAAACTGCTAGTAATATCTACTTCTACAAGTAAATCAGGTGGTGGATCTTGTTGTAAATTAATTCTGGTTTCACCTTGAATTTAATTAACATTTTTGATGTAGAAACATTTATCTGGTTCTGCACCACTTAATTCTGGTTGTTTGAAAGTAGTAGAGCCTAGTGGATCAATATCTAATTCTGACTCCTCGGCTAAAGTTTCAACAAATCGACCAGTAATTTCTTTGTAACGTTCATGTTCAGGTGAAGGAACCATAATTTCTAGATTACCCTGATAATAAGTTAAGCGTAGACGACGACTTTTACTCAGTTCGTTGAGCAAACTTTCATAATTATGCCAACTGATACCTGATAAATGGACTATTTCTTCTGGTTGAATCAGTGTTTGGCTGGTCATAGCGAGATAGACTGTATGATAGTTTTATTATCAGAATTTAGGAATCAATAGCAAGCTTGGGTATAAATTATATACATCTATATAGCAATCCTAAATGAATTATGAGTAAATACTATTACTGCATTTGTAACCTATAAAACTAGAATTTAAAACTATGAATTACCCTTAATATAGCACTTCAGCTACAAAACACAAATTTATTTGGTATTTATGCGATCTTTAATCAATAATCAATTAAGTATTTTCTCACCAATGATTCCGGATTGCTATATCAACAAGAAAATACTCAGAGAGTAAATTCCCTGTCTTATAGCTAAAGTCGGTTTTAGCCGACTATTTTTTATCAACAGATAGATAGCTTAACCACTAAATTTATTTTTATCTTTCTTAATTTGAGTGCGTTTTAACACACTTTAGTTATTAGCCCAAAACTTAACTTCTGGGAGGGATATAAAGCCAATATATAAGCCATTTTTAGCATCAAACCTGTTTGAGATAATAATCAAGTCTTTCCCGCAGTTGTTCAATGGTTAAATTTGAGTCAAATATTCTATTGAAGCATGACCAAATACCCAAGCGTTAGTATCTGGTTTACTAGTATTTTCTAACAACAAAGGCCAAAGAGATAATAAATAAATCAAAATTGCGGGATTTAGAATCGTCTGTATTTAATACTGGGAACAGTTCATAAGCCATCTGCAATTTACCAATAACAATGGGTAATTGTTCCACAGGAATTTGTTCTGCTAGAAGATAAACTAGGGTAGAAGAACCTGTTGATAAAGTAGAGATAAATATTAAAATAGGACTTTTTATAAGTCAGTAATTCCTTGGGTTGTTGCCATATTTTTTAGGCGGATTTATGGCTGATAATAATCCTAAAGATAATTCATCTAAATTCCAAGCATTGTGTCCAGTTCTTACTTAATTTGTGACAATGGGTACAACTAAAGTAGAGTAATTTCCTAACAGTTGATTTTGATATACTTTTGCTTCTCAAATAGATATTTCTTTGGGTTTATTTCCTGTTTTCCAATTATAAGGAGGTTGCCATTCATGGATAGGACGCAATTTATCTACTTGGGTGACAATGGTAATGATGGGTAAATCTGCAACTTCTGCTTTAATTTCTTTGAGAAAGTCTACATCCATTTCTAAAGAAGGATCTAGTGAGGGAGTAACTAATAACAATAAATCGGCTTTTGTGGCATAGTCAATGACTAAATCTCGCAAATCATCGGGTTTTACTTGTTCATAACCGGGAGTATCGCAAAGATTAAGTGTTTCTCCAGTGTCTGTTGTCCAATGATAATTTTGAATTATATCAGTGCTGGGTGAAACATAAACAACAGCCAATTCACTTTTAAAAAAAGTATTAATTAAACTACTTGAACCTACACATGTACGTCCGACAAGGAGAATATTAACTGGCTTTTGTTCTACTTTTTCCGGGGGTTCTGCTTTGGTAAGAATGTCTCGCAGGGTTTGGGTTTTAGGCTGGCGTAGGGTGGGGGGGGTAGCTAATTCAATTTTAGTTCCTGTATAGAGTGAGATCGCTTGTTCGCATAAGTTCCGCAAAGCTACTTCTCTTAATAGGTGACTGAAATTTATTAGTAATTCTTGAGAAGCACGATTACTAACTCCTTGACTGGCTTTTTTTGCTACCGCAGCAACGGTATTTAAGAACCATTGCGCCCAGTTCCAAACGCGCTAAAATTTGCGAGCAGATAGTTCTAATTTACGGTAGACTTAGTAAGCTTGGTAAGTTTGTCCAACGGTAACTTGATTGAGAACTGGTGATAATTTCTGCATCCATTTATCCATATCATCGACTGTTCCGGGAATCAGTCCATAGACTTGGGGAATTTAAATATTCAGCAGAGGATATTTTACTTCGGGGTTATAAATTTGTGCGATCACAACTACTAAATCTTGACATCTTTGCCAAAAAGTTTGTAGATCTTCCCAAACTGGACGATCATTTTGCGAATCAGTCAGAACTTTTTGTAATGCTGCTTCTATTTGGTGGGTTTTGTCTTTTCCAGTTGACATGACACATTTAGATTATTGTCAGTGCTAGATTCCAATTCTTCTTGCACTTGTGCAAATACAGCTTCAGTCTGATTTACAGCAAGTTTAGTCCAGCGTAGGAGCAACCAACGCCAACCCACAAATATAACAGTAAATACAGCCCAAATCCAACTTGATCCCCAAGCGTGAATTTGTGTTGCTGCGCCTATAAGTAGGAAGGTGATAATTATTACTATTGGTGAGACTAGGATGATCCATTGCCAGGGTTTTAAACGTATCATAATTTATTTGATACCTGTTTTCTTTGTATTTTGGTATTAGCCAAGCTCAAAAAAAATTGGAGTTACTCCAGAAAACCCAGAATTACCCCAATCTTATAAAAGTCTTAAAAACCAACTAAAAACTATGCAAAAGCAGCAGTTTTCACATCGTTATTCGCTAGAATTTCTTGCAATTCATCAGCGTCAACTGTTTCTTTATCAATCAGCATTTGGGCGATTTTATCCAAAATGTGGCGGTTGTTCACTAATACTTCCTTAGCGCGTGCGTAAGCTACATCTACTAATTTACGAACTTCTTCATCAATTGCAGCTGCGGTTTCTTCGGAGAAGTCACGCTCAGACATGATATCTCGACCGAGGAACATATTACCTTGTTGACGACCCAAAGCAACTGGACCCAAGCGATCGCTCATCCCAAAGCGAGTTATCATTTGTCTAGCAACTCTCGCTACTTGTTGCAAGTCGTTGGAAGCACCGGTGGTAACTTCTTCTTCACCAAAGATGATTTCTTCAGCTAAACGTCCACCCAAAGCAACAGCCATCTGATTTTCCAGATAAGCACGGCTATATAAACCTGTATCCATGCGGTCTTCGCTAGGGGTAAACCAAGTTAAACCACCAGCACGACCACGGGGAATAATGCTAATCTTTTGTACGGGGTCATAGTCAGGCATCAATGCACCAACTAAAGCGTGACCAGCTTCGTGATATGCAACCAAGGTTTTGCGTTTTTCGCTCATTACTCGGTCTTTCTTCTCTGGTCCAGCTAATACACGGTCGATGGCATCATTGATTTCATCCATCGAAATTTCGGTTAAGTTGCGACGTGCTGCTAAAATTGCGGCTTCGTTCAACAGGTTGGATAAATCTGCACCGGTGAAACCAGGGGTACGACGAGCGATTTTATCCAAGTCCACATCTTTGGATAAGGTTTTACCTCGTGCGTGAACTTTAAGAATTTCGCTGCGTCCAGCGTAGTCAGGACGGTCTACCACCACTTGACGGTCAAAACGACCGGGACGCAATAAAGCTGCGTCTAGTACGTCAGGACGGTTTGTAGCAGCAATTATGATGATGCCGGTGTTACCTTCAAAACCATCCATTTCGGTGAGTAACTGGTTGAGGGTTTGTTCCCGTTCGTCATTACCACCACCTAAACCAGCACCCCGTTGACGACCTACTGCATCAATTTCATCAATGAAGACGATACAGGGAGCGTTAGTTTTAGCTTGTTCAAATAAGTCGCGGACGCGGGAAGCACCCACACCAACGAACATTTCTACAAACTCAGAACCGGAGATTGAGAAGAAGGGTACACCAGCTTCTCCAGCTACCGCACGTGCGAGGAGGGTTTTACCAGTACCAGGAGGTCCAACTAATAATACACCTTTAGGAATTTTTGCACCAACGGCGGTAAAGCGATCAGCGTTTTTCAAAAAGTCTACTACTTCGTTTAATTCCAGTTTGGCTTGGTCAATACCAGCAACATCACCAAATGTTACTTGGGTTTGGGGTTCCATTTGCACTCTGGCTTTAGATTTACCAAAGTTCATTGCTTGGCTACCGGGTCCACTTTGAGCGCGACGCAATAAAAAAAATAAACCAACTAGAAGTAATACAGGGAAAAATAAACTGCTGAGTGCTTTAAACCAAAATCCTTCGTCTGTTTGGGGTAATACCGCAATATCAACACCTTTAGTAGTTAGTGTATTGATTAAGTCTGGATCGTTAACTAAGGTTACGCGCTTTTTATTGGGGTCATATTTAGGCGTAACCATTGCTGTAGAACGGTCTGAACTGAGACTGACCTTTTCTACTCTACCGCTTTCAACTTCTTGAATAAATTGACTGTAACGCCATGTTTCTACTTGTGGGGGTTGGTTGTCAAAAAACGCAGTCCCTAAAGCAATTACAACTATAAATAACAGCGCATATAGCCCTGTATTTCTCCATCTTTTATTCACTGAGGTCTATCCTCCTGTATCTTTTGTGCGTTAGTGTAACTTCTCTAAAATTTAAGAGAGGGCATTATGAGAATTATGTTAACTTATCTTAAGATATACCAAAATGGTATTCCTGTCATGGTAGAAATAATCCTTGAAGTTGTGAATAACAAGGATGGTAAGGATTATATTCTAACGATCCTGTCGGCAGTTGTACGGTATGGAACGGAATTATCTCTACGACACTATTAGTGTAGGAGATCGCTTCTAATTTTTTGACTAGTTCTGGTGTCCAGAGTTCCTGCTGGATGGTAATTTGACACTTTTCTAGATGGGTGATGATGTGCGATCGCTCAATTCCAGGTAAAATGCCCACTGTTAACGGTGGTGTCCACCAACTCTCTTCTTTCCATCCCCAAAGATTGCCGGTGCTGGTTTCTAGCCAATTTCCCTCACCATCTATGAAAATCACTTCTTCGGCTTTTGAAGACTGCACAATATTTCTTGCTAACCAAGCACTCAAGTAATTGCCGGTTTTATGACTGGGGAGAGAGCGCCAAAATTCTGGCTTGGTAAGAGTAGCAATTATACCATGTTTTTGCTTTTGGGTCAAGTTTTCTGGTAATAATCTGCCTGTGATCCATTCTCGACCATCGGGGAAAATAGTAATTCTGAGAACGGGAAAATGTTGTAAAAGAATTTCTGCACCTTGACGCACAAAATCCCAATCTGGTTCTGTCCAATCAAAGGTTTGTAAACTAAATTTCAGACGGGAACAATGGGCTTGCCAATTAGTTAAATTATGATCAAGAGAATGATCATAAACTCGTAAGGTTGTAAAAACCGTAGCCCCATAAATCAAACCTGGATCATTAATATCTAATTCCAGATTTTGTGATTCTATTAATTTGTTACAATACCAATACATAAAGGGGACTGGGAAGAACGTAACCAGTGACGACTGACAACTAGAGTAAGCCACAAAATAAATGATCCTGTCTTGTTATGCTGAGTGTATCACTCGCGAAGCGTGGCGTAAGCCATAGCGAAAATAAGCATCTCGGAGATTCTTCACTATATGTTTCAGAGACGCTCCGCAAACGTTCAGAATGACATCGGGCATTTCTTTTTCTGGAGTTCACCTAAAATCTCTAAAATCTAATCTTTTTCAGGTAAGGTTACAGCAGGTACTCCATCAGAGTTAATCACGACTTTACCTCGGAGATTTTCGATTTCTCGAATTGCTCGTTTGCGAGTTTTGTCATCTACATTATTTTGTAAAACCATTGTCCAAGTTGCAATTTGGGCAAACTTACTATCAGGATTTTTTTGAAGAAACTCTGCTGTTTTTTGGGAGATCAAAACCACATTTTTACTTTCTTGATCATCATATTTACTAGCCCATTCTGCTGCTTGCAAAAAAGATTTTCTTGCTGCTTGGGAGTCACATAAAAATAATAGCTCATCTGTGCCTTTATAACGCCAGATATAATAAGATTTTGCTGGCAAGGTAGGAGACATTGATTTTAAGCCGTTGTTCATAATAGCAATAGTTCTTTCTGGCATCCCTGCATATAAAGAAGTGCTGACAAAAAGACCAAGATAAGCTTCTAAAAATTTAGGGTCACGTTTGAGGATAACTTCAAAAAATTCTGGGCTTAAACTATAACCTATTTTATCTCTGACTTCATTATCACCAAAGTATTGCAAAAAATCTATATATACCCAGTTAGCAATTATATTATCGTAACCGAACGTGGGTATTTCTTGGAGTAAACCCAGGCGTAAACCTTCTTGTCCCTGTTCTTTTTCTAAAGCTTCCACAGAGAGATATTGTTTGCTATTTAACAATTTGTGTAGTCTGGGTAATTGACTGAAGCTAATTCCTAAAATGCAGACACAAGCTACCAAAGGGGTAATAATAAATTCACGAGATAATAACATACTCAAATATTGAAAATGATATTTTTTACTCTTGTAAAAACTGCCAACATTGTTGAGCGATTTCCCAATCTTCTTGAGTGTGTATAACTAATATACGCACATTAGAATCAAGTGTAGCAATATCTACATCAACTGGCTGCTGTTGATTTTTTTCTGGGTCTATTTTCAGACCTAAAAATTCCCAAGCCTCACAAGCCGCTTGGCGAATTCCTGGGGATTTTTCCCCTACTCCAGCGGTGAATACTAACGCATCCAATCCTCCTAAACTAGCCAGCATAGAACCGATACCACTCTGCAAACGATGCACGTATATATCATAAGCCAGTTGAGCGCGATCACTACCTTGGTTAATGGCTGTCATGATTTCCCGTAAATCGCCAGAAATACCCGAAATTCCCCTTAATCCAGAAGCTTTATTTAAAACATAATCTAACTCTTCAACCGAGTAATCAGATTGACGTAGCAAGTGAATGAGAATCCCTGGATCAATGGAACCAGAACGACTACCCATCATTAAACCATCTAAGGGTGTGAAACCCATTGTTGTATCAACACTTTTAGCATTTTTAATAGCAGCCAAGGAACAACCGTTACCTAAATGGCAGGTTATTAACCTCAATGATGTTAAATCTCGGTTGAGAAGTTGCGCTGCACGGTTGGCACAGTATTGGTGACTTATACCATGAAAGCCGTAGCGACGGATACCTTTTTCTACCCATTCATAAGGACCGGGATAGATTGCGGCTGCATCAGGTAAGGTGCTGTGAAAACTAGTATCAAATACTGCTACTTGGGTGATAGTTCCTAGACTTTTTTTAATGGCTTCTATGCCTTCAACAGCGGCTTGATTATGGTCTGGTGCTAGGTTAGAAAGGTGTTTGATCGCCTTTTTGACATCTTCGGTAATTACTACACTATATCGGTAATCTAATCCACCGTGTACCACACGATGTCCCACTACATCAATCTCCGATAATTGACCGATTACTTGAGTCGCACCACGAGTCAGAGTATCCAGCATATAGGCGACGTGCGCTGCACGGGAGTCACCATCAATCGATTCTTGTAGGACCGCACCAGTTGCTGTTTTTACCGCAATTTCTGGCTCATTCCGTTCTTGATTCCAGTCAACTTTTCCCTCCCAAAGAGGTTGCAGAACTTCGTTAGGTAGATTTGCATCAGGAATTTCATATAAACAACTTTTTTGGCTACTTGAACCAGCATTTAGGACTAGTATTTTCATAAAATCATAGAAAATATAAGCTGTTTTATGATGTCACGTTATGCTATCAAAATCCCCAACTGTTTACAGAAATTGGAGATATTGTAGAGGTCAGCATATAGAACTTTACAATTTCAACTTATCTCCGCGAATAGAATAATCTAACAGTTCCATCGGGTGCATTACTGATATATTCTGTCCAGGCCAATATTTACTAATTTGCAAAGTACAACCAGGATTTGCAGAAGCAATTAAATCAGCACCTGTATTTAATAAATTCTGCACTTTCTGTTTACCTAATTCCTCAGCAACTTCCGGTTGCAGCATATTATAAACACCAGCACTACCACAACACAAAGCCCCATCTATTGGTTCTCGTAAATTCACACCCGGAATTTTTCTCAACAACTGACGGGGTTGTACACTAATCTTTTGTCCATGCAATAAATGACAGGCATCTTGATTAACTAAAGTTAAATGCTGATCAGCTAATGGTGAAAGTTTAGCAGTTAAACCAACATTGACTAAAAACTCCTGTGCATCTTTAACTTTAGCTGCAAAAGCTTTAGCTTTCTCTGCATACTCTTGGTCACCGGCTAAAATATGACCATATTCTTTTAAAGTATGACCACAACCAGCAGCATTAATAATTATAAAATCCACATTTGTATCAGCAAAACTATCAATCATTTGTCTTGCTAAAGCTTGCGCTTGTTCCGTTTGTCCTTGGTGTTCAGGAAGTGCAGCACAACAACCTTGAGATTTAGGAATTACCACTTCACAACCATTTGCAGTTAAAACCCTCACCGTTGCTTCATTCACAGGAGAGAAAAACAACCGTTGCACACATCCCAAAATCACCCCAACACGATATCTTTTTTCACCTTTAGCAGGAATTACATCCGGTAAATTATCTTGAAAAGATTTGAGAGTAATTTCTGGTAAAATAGATTCAATTGCTGCTAACCGGGGAGATATAGCTTTAATTAACCCAGTAGCCTGCAATAATTTAGAAACTCCCAACTTTTGATAAACCAATAAGGGAAAAAGTAAAATTCTTAAAAGGTCAGGATTAGGAAACAAAGAAAAAATCAATTGTCGCACTAACTTATCAGGTAAACTGCGGTTATAATTCCTTTGCACCTGATGGCGAGTTGCCGAAATTAACTTATCATACTGTACACCAGAAGGGCAACTTGACACACAAGCAAGACAACCTAAACAAGAATCAAAATGTTCAATAGTTACCGTATTCAGTGCAATTTTACCCTCATTAATTGCATCCATTAAATAGATGCGTCCCCTTGGTGAGTCCATCTCCTTTCCTAACACTCGATAACTAGGACAAGTAGACAAACAAAAACCGCAATGCACACAACTATCAATCAACTTTGGATCAGGAGGATGACTTTCATCAAACCCTTTTAAATTCTTAATACTAGCAAAATTATTGACAGCACCATCTGAAACTTGCATTTCTCTTTCCTCTCTTTACCTCTGTGTTCTCTGGGAAGAATTCAGCTAATGCCTAACGGCAAGCTACGCGAACAGCCATCCATCAGCAGTCAACTTTTTCAGCCTAACACCAAAAATACCTATTTGATAATTAACCAATTTCTCAAACATTCTGACTCCTGACTCCTGACTCCTAAATTCTTACGTTCTCTGTCCCTCTGTGGTTAGTTATCTTAAATATTAAATCCCACCCACAAACCGACCAGGACTTAAAATATAATTACCATCAAACTGTTCCTTAATTCCCCGCATAATATGTAAAGCATTACCAGTATACCCCCACACATCTAATCTTTTCTTGATTTCTACTGATGCAGCCAACACACTTAAAAATCCATAATTAGATTGACATGAATTACGCAATGTCAAAACTTGATTTTCATTTTCCAAACTTACTAAACCTAAACCACTGCTCAGGTGAATTAAACCAGTACTTATCTGATTGATAACCTCTATTGCGGTAGTTGGCATTACTCCTATTTTGCAAGTAATGAGAGAAGATGTAACATTAGAATGTATTTGTTCTGGTAATCGTTGCCATAGTTCAACTTCATTTTCGGCTGAATAAATCGCCCCATCTAAACCCAATTGTTGACCAACTAATAAAAGTCGGTTTGACTGTTCCTTCACACTTTCGCTAATACTTTGGAAACGGGTAATCAAACCTATTCCTGTACCTAAACCTAAGCGAAAAACTAATTGATTTGATATCAAATCTGCTTGAGTTGGTGTTAACTCAGAACCTTGGAGAATTGTCACAGCTTGGGATATGGCTTCAACTTTTCCAGTTAACACTACTGTTCCTGAGGTTTCTGGTAAGGGATAAACTCGAAAAGTGACTTGGCTGATAATTCCTAATGTACCGTAAGAACCGGTAAATAACTTCATCAAGTCATAGCCAGCAACATTTTTTACTACCCTTCCCCCCGCCTTGGCTATTTGTCCATCAGCACGGACAAAAGTTATACCTAGAAGTTGGTCACGGACACCACCGTAACGTTGACGCAGAGAACCTGTATCAGCAGTAGCAACAATGCCACCAATGGTAGCAGAATTAGGAAAAACCGGATCGAGAGCTAAAGTTTGCCGAGATTTGGCTAAAACTTCCTGAAGTTCACCAAATTTCATTCCTGCTTCAACGGTGATAGTTAAATCACCAACAGCGTGTTCTATTAGTTGGTTGATGCGTTCCGCACTGACAACAATATCAATATTCTTACTTAGACCACCCCAATTGAGTTTACTGGTACTACCACAAGGAAGAACACACCATTTCTTGCGGTTAGCAGTGGCTATAACTGCGGCTAATTGTGCTTGGGTGTGGGGATAAACAATACAACTGGGATGGGTTTGAGAGTCTATTGCTTGTTGGATGTGTTGTTGGTGACTGGGTTCGAGTTTTTCCCAAGGTAAGACAGCGTTTTCTGTATTGATAATAGATGCTAGGGTAGATGCGTAGACACTTTGTGTCTTTTCGTTAGACATCGCATTCATTAGTGTATTTTCATATGCTCTTTACTAATAATGTAGTGGTTAATTTGACCAAAATAGCAATGCTATTGAGGTTTCAATAAAGGGTATTAAGAAAGACTAAAAAAACATTTCCACTCTGCGAACCTCTGCGCTTACCTCCGCGTACCTCTGTGTTAAAAAAACGAGCTTAGTTTGATTGATTAAAACTAATCTAAGATCAGGTTCAACACCAAGCACACGGAGTTGTAAAATTAATCTTTCACTTTTTTGTCTTTCTTGTTCTGTGGGAGTTAAAACCCAATTACCATCTTTATCATACCAACGTAACCAAAGCATATTTATATTTTTATAAATGCTTTGCCACACTCCTAAACCTAATTCTATTTCTGGAATCCAAAAACGTAAATCTGATAAATTTACTTCAGTATAACGAGCGCCAGTTAACTGAAACATTCTAAACTCAGATTTGTAACGGTTAAATATAGCGTAATAGGGTACTCTAAAAATTGGCTGGCTCGTAAACTTCCCATTTGCCAGGAGGTTTTTCCACATCTCGCAATGTTTGACCTAAATCTTCTTTTTGTGTTCCTGATGAAAGTCATTCAACGACAATATAAGGATTAACGGCTTCTTGCCAAACTACATAACATAACTTAAACGTAAATCTCTGTTGTCATAAAGATAAGGAACACCCATAACTGCAAACCAATCTGGGCGTTTATACCAAAGTGGATGACGGGAATCATAATAAAGATTGATATCACTAGCTGTAAATATTTGGTCGCTAGGATAGATAGGGGGTCTGAATGTTTCTGCTAATAATTGTGGTTGGAATAAATGAAATTGATCTGGCAAACCAGGTTCCTCCGGGTCTTCACTAGGAAGATCATACATTGTTGGTAATGTTTCTTTAGCAGAAAGTGGCGGATCTGTTTGATACATTTTTCACTATCCTCTCAATTTACCTTGTTTATTTATCATATTGTAATCAGAGAATGAATAATATTACTACCCGTCTCCTACTGAACAATGGTATTATAAATACCATGCCTCACTAGGAGCAAAACATTCATGCAAGTAAGTAGGTGGGCGGAAAAATTTATAACTATGTCATGGCGAATGCAGCAAAGCGGAATCAGGCAATCCTAACGGTTTCAAGTAATTTACATCTTGTTACATAGTTATGTTTATTTGTCTCTACCTACTTAGTAAAAAAGTAACACTGGGACTTAAACAATAATCAAGTTCTTATTGTTGCTGCTAGTTGGGTAGAACCCATAACACTTAGCGTTTACATCTGCCAAAATAAGCGAAATTTTCAATCTTCTCGTTATATTGGGTTCTACAAGAATGGTAGAATCAAGTATATTTATGAAATGGTGGATGCTCCATATTACAATTGTACGTTAGATAACACACCAGTTTTGAGAAGGCTGGATGATTCGACAGGCCAGAAGAACCACGTCAGATAGTGTATATCGAGCCCTTCCTTAGAGTTGATCCAATAGTTAATGATACTCTCGACAAAAATGGTAAGTCTTGCGCGTTTACACAGAGTCATCCCTATACTACTCTTGCTATGATTCAGAAAGCTAAGAAAATATCAGAACTTGTTGCGTCACCTGATGAAGATGTGAATGTTTCACCAGAAGAAAATGTTCATATAGAAAAATAATTACTTGTTCCCAGTTTATAGACTGTGAATGCTATAAGTTCTCAAGAATACATCAATTTTACCTCTAATAAACTCGGTAATCCCATATAATGACGATGACTATATATGGAAGTTGGTTTATTTTTCAGGAATTGCTGATAATAAGCAACGTAAAGCCCGATTTACTGCTTTTGATGTTTGAAAAATTTTAGCAACATCAGGATCGCAGTATGTTGGAATTGCTCCATAGAAAGAGAACCACCACAGACTACAGACTTTTCCCTTTATCAGTGCTAATGTAGGATGACAGATGGATTGAGAATGGCGGGAGTTGCGGGGAAGTGCTGGGAAGTGCTGGGAAGTGCTGGGAAGTGCTGGGAAGTGCTGGGAAGTTTTGGGATGAGAGGGTTTTAGGGTTTTGGGTTGGTTGGCGGTTGTGTCACATGGTTTGATTAACTTTGTCGCATAAGCGTCACTTAATTTAATTAATGCCTCACATGGTTTGATTAGCCAATAATCGGCTGTTATTGACTTTGGATTTTAATGGGGTGTGTTATACGTAATGCGTGTCCAGGTTGAAGTCCTGGCGTTCTCGTTGATGTTTGGAGTGCGATCGCTAATTAACTATCGAAAACAGTAAGGGTTTGCTTGAGATGTTGAGGGAGGGGGCTAGAAACCATCAGGTATCGGTTGATGAGCTAAGGACAATGAGCAAGCGACAAGTTTGGCAAAACCTCCAGCGTGCGGTATTGGAGCAAATGATTGTTATCTCTCCCGCTATACTGTATGAACATGCTTTAGTAGAGGAGCTGCGTGAAATCAAAACGGAGTGCTAATCAACTATGGAAAACAACAAGGGGTTGCTTGAGGGGTTGCGGATGGAGAAGGAGCGGTTGGCTAGGAATCATCAGGTTCCTGAAGTGGCTGGTGGAGAATCCTAATATGGATGCGATCTGGAATGGTTGCGTAGCTGCTGACTCATCTCTGGATGAGCAACAAAAAACCAGTCAAGCAACAATCTGACTGGTTTTTAGGGTTTTAGAAAATTTCAATTTGAGTGCTGGTTTATTTGTGCTTGAGCTACGTTTGCGAGCGCCTTTTTGAGCATTTTTGGGTCGCCTTCTTCTGTGACAACTTCAATATAAGCTGCTGCTTCCAGCGGATCTCCTAGGTCTTTGATTAGTTTTGCGTGCTAACTTGTACTTTTAGGTATTCTTTTAGGCATTTTCTATTTGCTCGTTTTCAAGGTGGGTTGTTTCTCGGAATTTCAGTTTGTTTAGAAGTCGCCATATTTGGGTGCTGATTTGGCAGCTTTGGTAGTCGCCTTTGTCGCAAATTATTTTGATTCAGTTCTCTGACTTGATCTTCGGTAGTGATGATTTGAGCCAGGATATCACTATTTGGCATTGGGTTTGGTGGCTTCGACTCGATCTATTCTGGAATCAAGCCGGTCAATCTTCTCTTCTGCTGCTTCGGCTTGTTTAACAATGACTTTTATATTCTCTTAGAAGCGTATTACGCTTTGACTGGTGGAGTTCACCAGTTGTCCTACGTATAAAATATGCGCGATGATCAGGGTATTGATACCAAGACTTATGTAGGACAGTAATTTTTGATCTTGGCGGTTTTCTGGTTCCATAATTCTCAGTTTTCTTAGACCTTAGCTACTGTGAGAGGGGGTATCTATGGTGCATTTTTTCTGGATTTTGTAGTTATGTACTAAAAATAACTTCGTTTGTATAATAAAAGCATTTCGATCAGGTTGGACTGATGTTCGAGCAATTCCGGAGTTTGTACCCCGCTGGCTGTTTGCTTTCTGAGGTTGTACAGGTTTATAAGAATAAGTTTGTTATACGGGCAATGGTAATTATTTATGGAGTAACTCGTGCTACTGGGATTGGGTATGATGTCCGAGTTAATGTTGCTGAGGATATGGCTAGGGCAAGGGCTTTGATGGTTTTGGGGATTGTGGAAAAGCCAAAAGCAGTTGTTCCTGCTGCTATGCCTGGTCAGCAGGCTAGGGTGGTTGATTTATCAGATTTGATTGTAGAAACTGGGGTGCAAATTGAGCGGTTGGGGTGGACTGCTTGCTGCACAGGGACAAAATTATTTGATGAAGACTTATGGGAAGTGTGGTAGGGCTATGTTGTCTGAGGATGAGTTGAAGGATTTTCTGGCTTTTTTAAAGCAGCAACCTGGATAATAAAGATTTTAGATATCTATTTCAATCGTGGTATAAATTTTTTGTTCTTAAAAAAGATTTTTTTACTATGACTACGACCTCTGAGGCATTAACTGAACAATGTATTTTATTAGATAAATTCTCAGATATTATTCTGGCTTTAATTACCAATCCTGCTGCTAGTTTCCGTGAAAAAGCCGAGGCTGAAGCTAAAGTTGAGCAACTTTTTGCTGCTGATCGGGCTAATGCTGAATTGATTGTGGCGGGTAATGGTAAGTTGCAGGAATTGCTTGATGCTGCTATGGCTGCGTTGCTTCCAATTCCGGTTGTGGATTCTGTGGAAGAAGAACTGGAGTAAAATTCGGTCTGACCTGGCGTTGATTTTTCTACATTGGAAGTATAAATGTTCCCGCTTACCCTCTGTTTGGAAGGTGTTTTTTTCTGAATCAGGATGTCCAGGATTCTAGGATTTACAGGATTAGGTTATGAAAATCAGGCTCATGGCTGATTATGGGTGTTACCCTTTATGGTGGGCAGATGTTGATAATGCTGGAAATATTGATCCAAAAACTTTACCTCCAAGCCAAGAAACTATTGCCAGGTTAAAAAAATGGGAAGAATCCTATAATAAAAAACTAGATTGGGATGACCGTGGTAATTCCTCTGGTTTGAGTGCAGAGGAAGAAGAGTCTTTTGAGCAGGAAGGAATTAGTTTGTGGAAGCAACTACAAGAAGAACTTGCACCTGATTATGAGGTTGTCTATTTCAATCAGAAGTTGCATAGGGTTGTCTGAATCAGGATTTACAGGATTTATGAAGGTTAAATGGGCTATTTATTGCCCCGAAAGTAAGCATCATTGGAAATTTTTTTATGAAGAATCTCCAGTAGATGCTTGGCATAGGGCTAAAAAGCTATGTGGAGATTTAAAGTTTAAAGTTTTTCCGGTGCGCTAAAGAATATTAGGACTAATAGGCGCGGTAGCTTTGAGGTAGTAAAGTGACTCGGAAAGAGCTATTAACAACCTTTCTTCTATGTTTTCTTCTGAGGCGATTGCAAGTATTATTCCTTGAATAACAGCAACAATTTTTTTTATTTTATTAAGTTCTTCTAGTCGTTTGTGTTGTGAATCAATGTTGGATTGGATTAATTCCATTTCTTCGCTGTGTTCGTGTGCAAACAAGCTTCTGCTTTAATATTTTTGGGGTGAGTTAGCTATTAATGCTGTTGCGGCTGCTTTCCAAGCGGTTTGGATTGTCTCTGGGAGTTCGTTTCAAGTCGGCATGGGATTTCCTTGAAAGTTTTTAAATCCTACGGATTGTCCATAGGCTTGGTATGCGATTTCTTCTACCGTGAGGTCGTAAATACTCATATTTTTGGCGAATGCAATAATTATTAGTATATATGTATTAATAATTTGTCTGAATCAGGATACTCAGGATTGAAGGATTTACAGGAGTTAGCGGTGTAGGAAGTATTCTTTAGCTAATTCTAAGTAGTATTGATGGGCTACTTTGTCTTTGTAGACGGCGGGGATTTGGGTGAAGGTGGCGTTGGCTATGTTTGCGTATCCTGGGATTTCAAAGACTTCGCGGTTGCGGTTTGTTGATGTGTAGTGTGGGTAGAAGTAGGGTAGTAGGTCGTAGGGGTCTGGGTCGTGTTTGGCTTGTTTGATGATGTGATCTATGGCTTTTTGGGCTGCTTCTTTGGCTGGTGGTGTGATTTTTTCGCCGTTCCAAAATATCGGGAGGGCTATGGGTGTGCCGTCTTTTTTAAGTTGTTGAATTTTTGGGATGTAGTGTTTGATGGCGGTGGCTGCGTTGGTTAGAGAGAAGATGTTGTTGTGTTTGGTTGGAATTAATATTACGTCTGTGGCGGTGAGGGCGCTAATGCTGAAGAATCGACAGTTGGGTGAGGAGTCTATGAGGATGTAGTCGTAGTTGGGTTTTACTTTGTCTAATATCTGTTTTAATCTGGGAATTTTAAGTAGTTTAATGAGTTCTTGTTCGCTTTTGTTACCTAGTTCTGTGTCGCAAGGTATCACGTCAAAACTAATGGTCTTTTTGGGGGTTTTAAATTCTATTGAGTAAGTTTGGAGTACATTTTTAATAGAAAAAATGTCTTTTTTATCTTCTAGAAGTGAATATAAGGTATCTTTATTTTGTTTAATATTTAATGAGGCTGTAAGGTCTCTTTGATTGCGGTCGAAGTCTATGACTAATACCAGTTTGCCTTGTAGCGTAAGGATTGCGGCTAGGTTGACGGTGGTTGGGTTTTGCCTACACCGCCTTTGTTGTTGTAGATGGCGACGGTTAAGCCTGTTGATGGGCTGTGAATTTTTTGTTTAATTTGCTTGATGATTTTAGTAATATTCTCGGTGTTAATTTCAAGATTTTGTGTGGCGGGATGAATAACTTTACCGTGTTTTCTGAATAGTTGCAGATGACATGAGTTCGTGATGATGCCCCATTCGACGGTTTTACAGTTGGGGGAAAGTAAATATCTCTTAAGTTGTTTGACTGTTGATTTGTATTGTGATGCACCTTCGGTAAGGTTTATGTCTTTGCCTTTAATTTCAATTAGTATTTTGGGGTTGGTTTTGGTGCTGAGAAAAATATCTGTGTCATCTAGGTTATGGGGTAGAGTGAAGTCTATTGCTTCGTTACCGTCGCCTGTCCGGTATTGAGGATAGGTTTCTGTGGGGTTAAAACCTAATGCTTTGCAAAATTCAGGCATAAAGTTTGAACCAACCATAGCTTCTATGGCATCAACAGGAAGACTGGCTAGGGCTTGTTCAAGGGTTTGGTTTGCCATACTGGGTTAGAGAGTTGGATGCTTGCCTGGGTGTAATTGACTGTAGGCAGTAGGTTGATGTGGAGTGATGCTACTGCTTGAAGTTGGACGTAAGTTGGAAGTTGTTAAATGCTCTGAAATTGCCTACAGATAAGCATTTTATGGCTTTACGTCTACAAGTTGGACGTAAGTTGGACGTAAGTTGGACATTTAGGCTGTTATCTGGGTGATACCCTCGCTAACTTTCTTTATTTGGGCTGCGGCAACCGAGATGATGTCCGCCAGTTTCATTTGATCTACCTCGGTTGGAATGTAAGCTTTGCAGCCGTGATAATTCATGTTGTTATCCCTTCCCAGAAGAAAATCTGTGCTGACGTTGAACAAATCAGCCATTTTTACTAGTTCCAAGCTGTTGGGAGTGCTAGAGCCTTTTTCCCAGTTTTGGATTGAAACATGAGAGATACCTAGTAACTCTCCCAGTTTCCTCTGACTCCAGCCAGCTTTTTCTCTTAATTTTGCGATGTGGCTACCAAGGGTTTCTGACACGATATCCCTCTACAGAAGTAAATACTTATTTCCTTATGGAAACAATATTATCCAAAAATCAACCAAATGGAAAATATTTTTTAATGCAACTCAATGTATGGAAATTTATATTTCCATACAAAAAAATCTTTTTACCATCCTATATTATGGAAATAAATATTTCCAGTTTGGAAATTATGCCATTAGCCCCAGGGAAATCCCCTGTAACCTTCAATATGCCAACCACATTAAAACGCAGGGTTGGCGTTGAGGCTGAAAAACGGGGGATGCGTAAAGTTGATCTAATTGCTCAAGTTCTCGTAAAGCATTTGGATGATTATCTGCTTTTACTTGATGCCAGCGAAACTCCTGATAAGGACAGTCATGGATGCTGAACTCGCTCGACTACCTGGAATGCCTACATCTAAAAGGCGCACCAAGGACAAAGTTGAGCAATGAGCAAAACCTGTACAAGTTCGACAAAAACAAGATAGAGGAGGAGGAAAAGAGTATCATATTTCATCCCTACCCCCGGAAACCCAGGCACACCTGAAACAACAGGTAGACCCTGATCAAGAGCATTCCCAGTCTCCGGCTGGGAACAAGGATGTGGATTACCCAGAACGCCCAAGAATAGGGAATAAGGAATGGAGAATGGAGAATGGACAATACCTAACGCCTAATCCCCACCCTCTAGTCCCCACTTTCCAATCAATATCAACAGAAACACTAATTAACCCTGTTGTTTCTGCCCCACTGCGTAAAAGGACAGCCAGGGCGAACAGAGACGAAGACAGGATTAACTCTAAGGTTGAGATATTGCGCGTTCTTGAAGAGTTCTGCAAAGAAAGGCAGTTAAAAAAAATAACTTGCCATCACGTTTTTGCGGAATCCTATAACAGCGGAAAAGTGGCAGTTTCTCCTGAAACCAGAAAGCAAATCCCCTCTGTATCTTTCGCTACCTTGCAGAGATGGTATAAAGCCTTGCAAGATGGCAGTGTCCAGGCATTGGGGGGGAGATACGGAAACCGCCCCGGACAGACAAAAATTGATACAAATCCTCAAATTAAGGATTTTGTTTTAGGGATAATGGTAAATTTTCCTCACGCGACTGGAGGGCATATATTTATGGCGGCGCTCCAGACAAGATTTGAGAATGAAATTTTACCTTCCAAACGGACTGTAGAGCGGTGGGTGCAAGACTGGAAATGCGAGAAGGAAGAACTATTTACGGCCACCTCTAACCCTGATAGCTGGAAGAATAGGTTTATGACTGCTTTTGGCAGCTATTCGGAGGCTGTAGACCGTCTAAATCAACTATGGGAAATGGACTCTACTCCGGTTGATGTGATACTCGAAGACGGGCGCTATCACTTGATAGGCTCTATTGATGTCTACTCGCGTAGGTTGAAGTTGTTGGTTGTGCCGAAATCCAAAGCTTTTGCCATTGGAACTCTGTTGAGGCAATGTTTGCTGGATTGGGGTGTACCAGAGGTTGTCAAGACTGATAATGGCAGGGATTACACGGCTAATTACCTACAGCGGTTTTTTGTGGACTTGGGTATCAGGCTAGGGCAAAAGCATATAAATATAGTACATAACTACTAAGAGAGATGAAGGCAGCGATCGCTTTACCTACAGCGGTTTTTTGTGGACTTGGGTATCAGGCTAGGGCAAAAGCATATAAATATAGTACATAACTACTAAGAGAGATGAAGGCAGCGATCGCTTTACCTACAGCGGTTTTTTGTGGACTTGGGTATCAGGCTAGGGCAAAAGCATATAAATATAGTACATAACTACTAAGAGAGATGAAGGCAGCGATCGCTGATTGTATGAGGTTGAGCAATGAGGC
>ERZ1034419.49-NODE-49-length-29022-cov-40.145648_pt1 | contig 29022 bp, 27 predicted proteins | sample MGYA00520531_ERZ1034419 | MGnify/ENA primary metagenome ERZ1034419 (study PRJEB33736, sample SAMEA104288485) | Azolla nilotica | place: Sudan | collected 1982 | study: EMG produced TPA metagenomics assembly of the PRJEB19522 data set (Is there foul play in the leaf... | reverse complement strand
ACTGCTTGCTATATTCTGCCTCACCTATCACACTTGTCAATACCCCACCACCTCAGTCCTTACGTTAATTGACGTTGCTGTAGTTAGATTTTACGTGCAGTATATTCAGCCTTAATTTCAGCTTATAATTTATCAATGGAATCCATTGTATAAGTCCTAACTATGCAGATAGTTAATCACTACTCAGATTTAGTAGCACTTTATATAAAGTCATACCTTACATATATTACATTGTAATTTTATCACAGATATCAAATTTTGCCCCAGCACTTTTTAATTCATCATCTAAGTTTTCCAAGAAACAGGTAGCATTGCTACCTATGGCAACTTGAATAGATGAAATGCCTAATTCTCCATCTATATACATACGTCATGAAGTTTCCATAATCACTTTCATCACACCCTTAGAATGATCAGGTTCACCATTAGTAATAACTAAAATTAGTTCACCATTTGCCTTAATTTGACCATTAGATCTGCGTCGGAAATAATCTTCAGTAGTGTGTTTAAATAAACCTGCTAAATCAGTAGTACATGATGGTTTATTTTCTTGGAAAATTTGCACCACCTTACTAGGTGTAACATTTCTATAAAGCTTAAATCTACCAGATAATAAATAAACAATTATAGCATCTGAATCAAATTTTTCATACCTACTAGCTAAAGCAAAAGTTGATTCTTGTGCTGCTGACCATCTACTTATTCTACCTTTTTTCTGTGGTGGCCATTCTAGCAATCTTGTCGATAATTAAAGTATAATCACGACTCTATAATATTGATAGGGTCTGCATTTGTGATTCTCAATTTATAAATTAGCAGCACCTTAATCATTGATCACATCTATTAAAAGATCCGTGAGACTCATGGCTTCTAAATTCTCTAAATTAATGGTATTGTAAATACCCAATTTAGCGTTGATACTTTGCAATTGATCATCTAAAGATTTGAGAAATTTTCTGGATTGTGGATCATGGACTAATTCAATAATGGAAATTCCCAATTCTTTTTCATACTCCATCTTGTGAGTAGAATTGGTGATGACTTCACATACAGCTTGACAAGCATCTTGTATACCGTCAGTAATAATTAAAATTATTTCCCCGTTAAGTTTAGTTTTACCAAATGCTTTGTGTCGAAAGTAATTATTAATGGCATCTTGGATTATACCAACTGGATTTGTCGTATCAGAAGGAATATTTTCGGGAAAAATCTGCCCTAGGTGAGGTAAAATGATCAAACCGTTTAAATCTGTGGAAAAGCAGATAAATAATGATGGTATCAAGATCAAATTATTCATATTTGCAAACTAGGGCAAGGGTAGATTCTTGTAAAGCTAACTACCTGCTTTTTTTAGCTCATTCAGACAGTTTAACCATACTAATAATCCTATCGATAGGTAGTATGTAATCACAGTCTTCTAACATTAATGATTCTCCAATGATTAATTATTAAGTTTCTGATTTTGGTTCTTAGATTAATTTTTGCAAACACAGAGATGATGTAATCAAATTAATCATTGATTGCATTTGCTAAGACATCTGCAAGGCTCATATCCTCTAAATCGTCTAAAGTTACGGTGTCACAAATATCAAATTTTGCACCGACACCCTGCAACTTATCATCTAAAGCTTTGAGAAATTTTGTTGCTTGTGGATCTGCACCTACTTGAATAATAGAAATTCCTAACTCCTCATCTCTATCCATTCTTCTAGTTGCCTGAATAATGACTTCAAATACGGCTTTGCGATCATCTGGTTCACCATCTGTAATTACTAAAATTGTTTCTCCATTAGGTTTAGTTTGACCAGAAGCTTTACGCTGAAAGTAATTATCAAGTGCATTGTTGAGTACACCTGCTAAGTTTGTTGTACCAGCAGGGTCATTTTCTTGAAATATTTGCGAGACTTTAGCTGAATTCACATTTTCATAACGTTTAAATCTGCCGGAAAAGACATAAACTGTAATACCATCGGGGTCAAACTGTTCAGCTTTTCTAGCCAAGGCTAGGGTTGACTCTTGAGCTATGTCCCATCTACTTCTACCACCTGCTTGGTCAGGAGTGGACATACTACCACTTTTATCAATAATTAATGTATAGTCACGATCACTCATCATAAATACCTCAATACCTCTGTTGATTTTTCTGTTCCTATTTTAACTCTTAGGTAATCAGACTGTATCTAGATATAGATAGTATTGTATTGACAGTCCCCTAGGTTCACACTGGGGATTCTGCACTGAGGTGTAAACGCCTTCTGGCGGCTTTCACCCCTTGTCTAAAGTACGGAATAGGGCCCAGTGCGCCTGTTTATCAAGGGTTTTGGGTTTTCAGCCAACCTTACTTTTAATGGTTTAAACAATTCCAAACCAGGAAGAACTAATTTCTGAGGTAAAAATTTCTGAGGTAAAATCGCTAAATAACTGAATATTTAAGGGGTGGAGGATTGCTCAATTGGGCATTTTAGGATTAATCTGAATCTATTCTGAGATTAATAAATCGAGATTACCTCCCTTAAATATGTAGAAATTCTAGCTTTTAGGGTAATTCGCTCATCTGGAATTACTGAATCAAATTAGGAGAACAAGCATGACTGTCACCAATGTTACAGAGGCCACATTCAAGCAGGAAGTGTTAGAGAGTGAGACTCCCGTCTTGGTAGATTTTTGGGCTCCTTGGTGTGGCCCTTGTCGAATGCTGGCAACTGTTGTTGATGAAGTAGCTGCTGAATATGAAGGACAAGTAAAAGTAGTGAAACTGAACACAGATCAAAATCCTACAGTTGCCAGTCATTACGGTATTCGTAGTATTCCCACATCAATGGTATTTAAGGGGGGTAGACAAGTTGATACTGTTGTAGGTGCGGTACCAAAAACAACTTTATCTAAAATCCTAGAACAGTATACTTCCGTATAGTCATACTTTTTGACAGTTAGCTATTAACTGTTAATTGTTATTAATGTTTTTACTGTTGACTGTTAACTTGATGGTTATCAATTTCTCACTGTTCAAAATTGAAACACGCAGCACCAGAAATACAAAGTCCTAATTCGAAACCCTTTATTTTAAGCATGGGGTTTCCCACAACACTACTCACTAGCCTGGTCTGCTACACCCTATCCCCTACACTCCTTTCATCGTTGCTATATGTTAATTGAGGTGGGGGTTTTTACTGTTCTGAGGGAATGATAATTAGAAATTATGTGCCCAACTCAAGCTCTGAAATACATTTCAAATTGCCACTATGTTTTTCTGTAATAAGTTGATAACTAATAGATAAATCTAAGCCTGTACCTTTCTCCAGTGGTTTAGTTTTTAAAAAAGGGCAAAATAAATAAATGCCTTTTAACATTTTCAGGAATATCAGCACTATTATCCTTTATACAAATAATTACCCGATTATCATTAGTGAGTTGACTTTAAACCTCAATTTGTGGCTGATTAATTTTGTAACTATTAAGTAGTGACTCTTCAATAGCATCAATCCCATTAATTAGAATATTCATTAAGTACTTGATTGAGTTGTTCAGGATAGGAATCTACTATAGGTAGTTGACCATATTTTTGAATTATCTCGATTCTTAGACGGTCTGATTTAGCTTTAGGACAACTTTGTAAAATCATCAATGTACTATCAATTCCCTCATGAATGTTGACAGCTTTCATTTCTTATAGATCTAGTCAGGAAAAGTTTCGTGGAAAAAATACTATTTCTTTAATTTATAGAGAGCCAAATTCCATACGAATTAATAACTTAAGTAAACCTAATGAAACAAAATTCAAATCCATATATTGGATAGCATTTTGAATTTCTAGATCTGGTTAAGAATAATTTTGACCATAAAGTTGTATGAGTATGATTAAATCTTGAATGTATTAATTAGCTAGCTCGAAGTTGCCATAGATCAAATTAGTTGGATTATTGATTTCATGAGCTATATTTGCTACCAATTGTCCCAAACTAGATAACTTTTCACTCTGGACTACTTGAGCTGCTAATTGCTGTGCTTATTTTATTAATTGGCCTTCAGATTGTCATAAAATTTCTTGAGGTTGTTTACGCTGAGTGATGACATTGAAAATAACTACATATTTCTGCAAGTCTTCTTGAGTTCGGTCGGAGATGGAAACCTCTAGAGTTATGACTTTAGATTTTTGGTTCAGAGTATGTTCACTCCGTTTTGACTATACCACTGGATCTGCTTTTAATTCAGGCAATAGATTTTGTAGCTGATATCCTATTAATTGCGATGTTTGAATTCTAAAAAAAGATTTAGTAGCTGGGTTAACTTGTTGAACCATTCCATCTTCATTGACTACTAAAATACAATCTTGGGTAACCATAAATAGGTGTTCAGCAGATCTTCTAGCTTCTCTCAAAGAGATGACTCCTGTTAAACTTGTCCAACAAGCGCTCGCAACTCCCACAAATATAATTGTGATCAATTAAGATCACGACTAAATTTTTAGCAGTAGGGATAAAATCAAGATTCAATAACCAAACAAATAAGCAACCTACCAAAACAGAACTGCATAGCGAGCAATAATGAGTTAGCCTGTCCACAGCCGAGTTATATAATTAGGAATTCCCCTAGATACATTTAACAAGTTTTTACTTAGATGTTGAACTTGATAGTTGACTAAATATTCCCACAATAATAGTGGCTATCCAAACAAAAATAGCTGCTGTTCCCAGACTAGCATGAACAGTTGCTACTAAGTATTGGGTAACTTTAGATGATTTGTAATACAAAAAGTCCAGATTGCCAAGGTACTTATGCTTCCTGACAAACCTTGGAACGCAAATTGATCTGAGACTGGACTATGAGAACGTGACATAGTTATCTATTCTGTTTTAGGCTTAGGGTAACAAAACGCTATTGGGAAAATTGAAAAACATGAGTGGTAAATTAATTGTATTTGAAGGAGTCGAAGGCTGTGGTAAAACTACCCAAATGCATCTATGTAGTCAGTGGCTAAGAAATTTAAGTATATCATTTTCGCTAACTTGTGAACCGGGGGGAACGGAGTTAGGGACCTATTTACGGCAAATATTGCTAGAAAAGTCTGAGGATAAGCCTATTAGTGAAATTACAGAGTTATTATTATATGGTGCTGATAGAGCGGAACACATCGAACAAAAACTAAAGCCGAATTTAGCTGATGGGAAATATATTTTATGCGATCGCTATACTGACTCTACTATCGCCTATCAAGGTTATGGACGGGGTTTGAGCATGAGTATTATTAACCAGCTTAATTATATTGCCACCAGTGGCTTAGAAAGTGATTTAACGATTTGGCTAGATATTGATGTGGAGGTAGGACTAGCGCGGAAACGTGGTCAAGCTACACTAGACCGTATTGAACAGGAAACAATTGCTTTTCACCATCGTGTACAACAGGGATATAGAGAATTAGCTGCTACTCACCCATCACGAATTTTTCGTGTAGATGGCAGTTTAAGTAAAGAAACTATACAACAGAGGATACAAGAGATTTTAAATACACACCTTTTAAATTCGTAAATGTTTGAAAAATTAATAGGACAAAAACAAGCCATAGAATTATTGACTCAAGCTGTTAAACAAAAGCGAGTTGCACCAGCTTATCTTTTTGTTGGTACTGATGGTGTAGGCAGAAGTTTAGCTGCAAAATGTTTCATTGAACTGCTGTTTTCTAGTTCTATCCAAGCCCATCAAATTGCCACCTTACAAAATCGTATCCGTCAAGGGAATCATCCCGCTTTATTTTGGCTAGAACCAACTTACCAATACCAAGGACAAAAACTCACCCCAGCAGAAGCAGCAGACAAAGGAGTGAAAAGTAAAGCACGACCGGTGATTCGCTTAGAACAAATTCGAGAAATTACTCAATTTTTATCCCGTCCACCTTTAGAAGCTACAAGAAATGTGGTAGTTTTAGAACAGGCAGAAACAATGGCAGAATCAGCCGCAAATGCTTTACTTAAAATCTTAGAAGAACCGGGACAAGCAACATTAATTTTAATTGCACCTTCTCCAGAATCTGTATTACCAACCTTAGTTTCCCGTTGTCAAAAGATTCCCTTTTATCGACTAGATACGGCTTCTGTTGCTGAGATATTGACACAAACAGGAAATTGGGAAATTTTGCAACATCCAGAAGTCTTGAGTTTAGCTGCTGGTAGTCCAGGAAGTGCGATTGCAGCTTACCAAAAATTACAAACAATCAACAATGAGTTACTCCAACAGGTAAAAAAAACACCTAAATCTTATCGAAATGCTTTGGAATTAGCTAAGAAGATAGATGAAGAACTAGACATAGAGGCGCAATTATGGTTAATTGATTACCTACAACAATCGTACTGGCAACAAGTACATAAACGGAGTATTATCGAACAGTTAGAAAAAACGCGCAAAAATTTATTATCCTATGCTCAACCCCGTTTAGTTTGGGAATACACCTTTTTATCCTTATTATAAATATCCCAGGTGCGTTAATTGTGAGTTCAAATTCTGAACGTTATGCACTATAATTCATTTATTAATTTTAAATTTTAATTATTTAAATATCCTTGGACTAGCCTTGTTACAATACTGGCACTCATTGTTTACTTTGCAGTAACAATCTACGTTGGTAGAGCCAGATTTAAATATAAAATTATTCCTCCTAACACAAAGGGAAGTCCAGACTTTGAAAGAGTTATACGTGTTCAGAAAAATACGTTAGAACATCCAATTTTATTTTTACCAGCTTTATGGTTGTTCTCTATTTATATCAGCCCAATTTGGGCTTCTGCTTTAGGTATGGTATGGAAAATAGGACGCATTGCTTATGTATGGGGATATTATCAAGCACCCAACAAAGAGAGGTATTAGGTTTTACTATTAGTTGTGTGAGCAGTATAGGACTAATTTTAGGTTCACTAATTAGGATTATTTTATTTTTGGTGAAACTTCTAAATACCTAGTACCGCCGTGAATTCAAAATGCTTTGTTCAGAAGAGCTACGCTAACAAAATAGCACTTATAGTAGGCTGCGCCAACAAAATTAAAAATGTCTACGGCGTGAGCTTTTCAGAGATTTGGAATGGTTGCTTTATTTACGCCGTACTGTACTAGTAATGAAAGGGGTGTAGAGTCATAACTTTTCACCCCCCCTTCTGGCCCCTTCTAGGGGTAACTTACAAGTGGGTCTGGGAGGAAAAGAAATAATCGTGTAACCCTCCTATGATAATCTTGGAGAACATAGATGTATACAATAAGCTAGATGAAGCGGCTGAGTAGAAAAGACCTTGCCCAAATGAATCAAGGGTACTTCAAATCTCTTGAGAAAGAGAGACTAGTAGAAGTAGCGGGGAATCTTTATAAGCTAGCGCTCGAACAATTAGAAAGATTAGGGTAAATGCTCTGGGACATACTGTGATTGCAGGACTTATCAGCTAAGGTACTCGCACAACTGAAAGTAGTTTGGCGTATTGCTCTTGATTGAGTGTGATTGAGACTTGTCTTCTCAGATAAATCAACCCCTGGAATTATATTGCCACTGCAGAGAGGAAATTTATTTCCACCTATTCCTGCTCCTTCTTAATCAGTTACTCACAGGGGAATGTGAATGGTTACGTAGAGTGTGGACAATCCCCTAATTAAAATTTAGGAGTTCCACATGAGGACTTTGTATTTCTGGTAATCAACTCAAAAATTTTTTCTTCATTTTCCATTTTGCATTTCGAATTAAAAAAATGACTTATACAACATCCTCTGAAACTTGCAGTTGTGGAAGTAGTTCACCATATATCATATATGACTCAATCAGCATTGATAAGCTTTATTAAAAGCTTATACCCTTTGTAAGGGTTTTTCATAATTTCCATCATCTTTACAAAGCCGCAAGTTGGAGACGGTTAATCTAAATTTAATAGCACTCACAGCTGAGCACAAAAAACCAATCAAAGAAACTCACGCAAGAATTCAAAAGGATTATCTTCCCAACATGGTTCTGGTACTAACCAAACCAATTTACTTTCGATTTCTGCCTCAATTTCATCACTGTCATCCCTTTCAAACAGTGATATTAAAGCTTCCCAGTCACGTTCGTTAAGGGTGCTGTACGAGGAAAAGTTTACCTGTAGATTATTAGAGTAATTCACAAGCACGTTTTTGGTCAATTTATACAAAAGTGAATATATTTGCTGGCAAATGAGGATATTTTACGGATAAAATCGTGATTTTATCCGTGATCTAGATCACGACTATTTTAATTAATTTATGTAAATACTCGATCGTTTTATAAGGATTTTATGTATAGCTTTGATACTTATATTCTATTAATTTTACTCCAAATACCTCAGAAAAACACTCCGCTATAGAAGCTCGTACTTCCAGACATTTGATATTGGGAATCCAGTTACTTAAACTACCGACTGCCTTATCAGCTATGCCACAGGGAACAATACGCTCAAACCCTGTCATATCAGGACAAACGTTGAGTGAAAAACCATGCATAGTCACCCAGCAACTGACTTTAATACCTATGGCAGCAACTTTATAGCCTTCTAACCATACACCAGTAAAACCGGGAATTCGTTCTCCCTGTAATCCATAATTTGCTAAAACGCGAATTAAGACCTCTTCAAGTTGCCGTAGGTACCAATGCAAGTCTTGACGATAACGTTGCAGATTTAAAATCGGATAACCAACTAGTTGCCCAGGACAATGATAAGTGACTTCGCCGCCTCTTTCAACTCTATGCACATTATACACGCTTCTGTCAAGGTCAGATTTGAGAAATTCTGGGTTTGCAGCTTGTCCCAAAGTGTAGACAGGGGGATGTTCCAGCAAAATGAGTGCGTCTTCTAAATTGGGGTTCTTGATGCGTTCGGCGAGTAGCGATCGCTGCCATTGAAGAGCATCTAAATAACACATTAATCCTTGGTTATAGAAAGAACAATCATTTTTTTGGGGTTCCATATTATGGATCATGCGAAAAATCAATTAGGTAAATGGCCAAATATATTGCTAAAAGCAAGCATTGAGTTAGAAAATGTCAAGCTATGCAAAGGATTTTAAAGGAAAGTCAACGGAATAAGCTATGTAAACCACAAAGTGCTAATTTGAATATATAACCTCAATGGTGTTAGGAGGAATTTTCTACAATAAGTATCACGCCAAGACAATAGGTCTAATGAAATGGCTGATACTATCTTCACAAGTTGTTTACATTTATCCGAATTAAAACTGCTGATTAAAGGTTTTATGCTTCATAAACAGTGAACAAGGCGACAGCAAGAGAGCAAGAGCAACTACTCCTACATTTGTAAAGGTCCTTCAAACAGAAAAATCAGGTATCAAACAGCTAAGATTGATTAATGGAGGATTTTTTCTAGGACATCCAACTGTCTAGTAAGCAGTTGGATAACAGCACAGAGTTTAATAAGCTAAATCGAGGATAGAGGTACTCATCAGTAAGATGCAGCAAACTTAGAGCAGATGCAAAAGCCTTACATCAAAAGCATTTCATAATTTGTATTAGCGGCAGTTATAGACCTTACAGCAATCTCTGTTAATACAAAATACATTCACATCAAATAAATATTGAGCGGGAGAGTTTACATGAAACTTGTCATCCACGGCAAGAATATTGAAATTACTGATGCGATTCGCGAATATGTACACCAAAAGATTGAAAAAGCAGTTAACCATTTTCAGAACATCACAAACGAAGTTGATGTACATCTAAGCGTGGCTCGGAATCCCAGAATTAGTACAAAACAAGCAGCAGAAGTAACGATTTACGCTAGTGGTAGTGTTATCCGTGCGGAGGAAAGCAGCGAAAACTTATATGCCAGCATTGATTTAGTTGCAGATAAAATAGCCCGTCAATTACGTAAATATAAAGAAAGAAGACAAGATCATAAAACCCAACCTATACCAACTAATGAAGCGGTAGTTGCTGAACCAGTTGCAGATACTTTAATAGGCGATCGCACCCCCGAACTACCAGGAGAAGTCGTCCGCACTAAATATTTTTCCATGCCCCCGATGACCCTTGCAGAAGCCCAAGAACAACTGCAACTAGTGGGGCATGACTTTTATATGTTCCGTAACGCCGAAACAGGGGAAATCAACGTCATTTACAAACGTAACCACGGTGGTTACGGCGTAATTCAACCCCGCCCCCGCAATAGTAACCGACATACTAACGGCAAGAACGGTAAAACAGGCCAAGGTAATGTTGCCATGTTGGAGAAGTCTAAAGCCTAAGTGATGGGGATTAGGTAATTGGTAATTGGTAAAAACCTTACCCAGTCCCCATTATTATTACTTAGGCTAGTTCTTGCAAAGTTTTCAGGCTTTTCTCAACGTGACCTTTAAAGTCCAACATGGAATCAAAAATATATTGAATGACACCCTTTTGGTCAATCACATAAGTCACCCGGCCGGGGATAAAACCAAAAGCAGTAGTAGCACCATATAGCTTACGTACTTGATCACCTTTATCACTCAAAAGTGTAAAAGGTAGATTGTATTTGGCTACAAACTTCTGATGTGATTCACTAGAATCTCCACTTATGCCGATAACTTCAGCACCAGCCGCTTTAAATACTTCATATTGATCTCGGAAAGCACAAGATTCTGCAGTACATCCTGGTGTGTCGTCCTTGGGATAAAAGTACAGCACAACAGCTTGCTTATTGCGAAAATCTCTTAGGCTGACTGTAGAAGCATTTTGGGCAGGTAGGCTAAAATCAGGGGCATTATCTCCAACTTTGATAGACATAGTAGAAAATACAGAATTCAAAGATTACTTAACAGAATTTTACCTTATTCAAAGATTACTTAACAGAATTTTACCTTGTAACGTAGTATATAAATTTTCCTTGATAACCTGTATCAGGCGGGGTAGGGTAGATAGTTATTAAAAAACTATTCTGCTTATGCGTCTGACTTCACTTGATGTGTTTCGTGGTATCACCATTGCGGGAATGATTCTCGTCAATATGGTAGGAGTTGCAGATGATAAATATTCACTCTTAGACCATGCTGAATGGAACGGTTGTACACCTACTGATTTGGTATTTCCATTTTTTCTGTTCATTGTCGGTGTAGCAATGGCTTTCTCCCTATCAAAGTATACCTCAGATAACAAACCCAACAAAGCACTTTACTTACGTATCCTGCGCCGTGCTGCTATTCTTTTTTTATTGGGATTACTACTCAACGGCTTTTGGAATAAAGGTATTTGGACTTTTGACTTAAGTAGCATTCGCTTTATGGGAGTTTTACAACGTATTAGCCTTTCCTACCTTTTTGCATCATTGATAGTTTTGAAACTACCGCGGAAAAATCAATGGATATTAGCAGGAGTGTTACTTATCGGTTATTGGTTAACAATGATGTATGTCCCAGTTCAAGATTATGGTGCGGGAGTGCTGACACGAGAAGGTAATTTTGGTGCATTTATTGACCGTTTAATTATTCCTAAGGCACATTTATATAAAGGTGACGGGTTTAATTATCTAGGAGATCCAGAAGGATTATATAGTACCATTCCAGCGATAGTTTCCGTTCTCGTTGGTTATTCTGCTGGGATTTGGATCAATGACAAAAAACAGCTAAATTCACAAACTAGCATGGATTTAGTTTTATTTGGTTTGTGTTGTTTGGTAATTGGTATTATTTGGGATGTCGCATTTCCCATTAATAAGAAACTCTGGACTAGTTCCTATGTTGTTTTTACCACTGGTTGGGCGTTAATGTTATTAGCAGCTTGTTATGAACTAATTGAAGTAAGGCTAATAAAACGCTGGAGTAAACCTTTTGAGATTATGGGATTAAATGCGATCACACTCTTTGTCGCCTCTGTCACCCTCATTAAAATTACAGCTAAAACCCAAATTGGTACAGGTGCAACCGCTATCAGTATTTACAATTGGATCTACCAAAATATTTTTGCATCTTGGGCAGAAAATCTCAACGGTTCTTTTTTCTTTGGTATTGTCACGGTATTATTCTGGTACGGTTTTGCAGTTATAATGTATCGTAAAAACTGGTTCATTAAAGTTTAAATCAAGTCAAGTCCCCAATATTTGAAAATTATGCAACGTTGCGTAAAGTCCTCCTTGCGCTAGTAATTGTTCATGACTTCCGTGTTCAATTACTTCCCCCCGATTTAACACAAAAATCCGGTCTACATTGCGGACTGTTGACAAGCGGTGAGCAATTATTATTGCAGTTCGTTTTATTAAGAGCTGATTTAATGCCTGTTGAATTAACGCTTCTGTGCCTACATCTAAACTAGCAGTAGCCTCATCCAATACTAAAATTTGTGGATTACGAATAGCAGCACGGGCAAATGCTAAAAGTTGCTTTTGTCCAGTAGAAATATTTGTTCCCCTCTCTCGTAATCGGGTCTCATAGCCTTGAGGTAATTGATGTATAAAATCAGCTATATTAGTTTTTCCTGCTGCTCTTTCAATTTCTTCAAAGGTGTAGCTATCTCCTAAAGTAATATTGCTTTTGACGTCACCAGTAAACAGAAAAGCTTCTTGCAAAATCACTGCTATATAACGCCGCAATTCTGACTGTGGTATCTCACGGATATCTATACCATCAATCAGAATGCGTCCTTGAGTCGGTTCGTAAAGACGACATAAAAGCCGTATGATAGAACTTTTCCCCGAACCTGTAGGACCGACTAAGGCTATTTTTTCACCTGGATGAATAGTAAAGTGTAAATTCTTAATTACATAATCATCATCTTTATAAGCAAACCAAACATTCTCAAACTGGATTTCTCCCAAATCAGGTGGAGTAGTAAAATTCTGGTTTTCTAGATCCCTCATTATCTCATCTATATAACCAAGTTGAGTATGTAAAATCGAAAAATCAGGATTAGTTTGATCTCTGATTTCTATCGGTTCATCTAAAATATCGTTGACCCTTTCAATGGCAGTAAAACCAGCTTGAATAACAGTGAATTTTTCAGCGAAATTACGCAGAGGATCGAATAATTGCTGGGCGTACAAAATAAATGCTGATAAAATCCCAAAGGTGATATTTTGTCCTAATAGCAACAAACTACCTACCCACAATACCCCTGATATCGCAATCAGACTAATCCATTCTAAGGTTGCAGAAACAGCGGAATCATACCAAATGGTATCATCAACTTCTTTAATATAAATTTGATTCGTAGCGCGAAATAATTCTGCATTGACTTTTTCTCTGCGGAACAACTGGACCACATTAATGCCAACGATATTTTCTTGCAATTGGGAATTTAGTTTTGATAGTTCTTCTCGTGCTTTGTAATTAGCACGGCGATACTGCTGCTGAAAGTAAACAATTAACGAAGTGATAGGTAACAGAATTAATAGTAGTAAACAAGCCAATTGCCATTGGATAGAAAACATTAAACCAATAATCATCAACATGGAAAATAAATCAGAGAGAATACCAATAGCACCAGTAGCAAAGACATCTCCTAAACTTTCAACATCATTGATAATTCTGGTAATAACTTTACCTACAGGTGTACGTTCAAAAAAACGCACTGCTAAAGAAGTGACATGATGGAATAAATCTTCACGAATGGCAGCAGTGATTTTTTGTCCTAGCTTTTGTACTAGATAACCCTGAAGCCCTGTTAGTGATAGTCTAACAAGAATTGTAGTCAGAAATAATCCTTGCAGGATATTTAACCCTTCCCATAGGGAGCGATTTCTGAGAAATTCGTAGGTACTGGGTTCTTCACGAATAAGAGATATAGCCTGTCCAATCAACAACGGTTGGACCGAGTTAGCAACAGCAATGGGTACTAGTAAACACATTGATAGCGCTAGTAAGCGTCTATTCCGACGGGCATAAGGTACTAGACGTAAAAATAACCGCCAATCATTATTATTGCGACGGTATTTGTTCTGGGATTTTTTCTGTTCTGGATAGACAACCATGTTAAGTGTTAATTGAAGTTGGAATTTAGGCTTTATTTATACAGATGTACTATTTCATTCAGTAATCTTGGATCAAGAAATCAATACAGCTTTGCTCCTATTGGGTAAGTGTGATGTTGATAGGCAAGATCATACACGAACTTACAAAATGATTGAAGCATGGGAATTGGAGGCCTTAGCGACATAGACAGGACTGGTGTTTGAGATATACCAAATCGTTGTTTGAGATATACTAAATCGTTAGGTTTTTGTAGTTAAATATCTTAAGCGAAAAACTGTTACTCCAGCAATTTTATCAATTGCCTGAAAATTATACTAGTGTTGATATTTTGTTCTCAATACGAGAACTTATAGTTGTGAGTGTATTGCAAGTAAAACATATGTTTTAACATGAAGGAAATAAAACATGTATCTGATCAGCATTCGTAATTTATGCGCTGATGCTTCAAAATATCCAGATACAATCTAGCAAGTTAACTCTTGGTATGGATCTGTTAAATATGCATCATAGCAAAAATTCAATGACGTTAGACAGTTTTAGTGAACAGTGAATGTAGTAGGTAACTTCATTATATTCAACATCAAAGGTAATTCCTACCGCCTAACTGTCAGTATTGATTATGAAATTCAAACTGTTTACTACCAGTATTTCTCAAAAAATGCTGAATTCAGATAAGGAAAAAAGGAAAAATGACCCATTCTTTTTGTATAGATGTTAGGCATAATTATTTTTATGCTCCTGTTATTAACAGCTAAGAGTCATAACTTACTTTCGAGCATTAGAGTAAGTCATGATAGGGGTCTTTACCAAGAGCAGGAGTCAGCAAGGTAAAAACTAAATGATAACTTCTTTTGACAGAGCTACTTACAGTCAGCTTCTAGTTATAGTTACAACCTAAAGTTATTACAACAGAAGTAGAATACGATCACACCCTAGAAACTGTTGAAAAAAATGATGGGGTATAAAAATCGTACAGCTGAACAGACTGCTATATTACAACTCTTGGTTACTGTGATTTAGGACTTCGAAAACAAAAACTATCCTATGGGAAAATCATTACCTTATGCTATAGTGCAACACGTGATGGAAACACGTGGAATTGAACAAGCTCAACTACTAAGAATAATTGGCTCTAAAGGAGTTGTTTCATAACTTGTAAATGGCAAAAGAAAGAGCGATTAGCAAAGCCCAAGCAAAAGCATTAGGATAGTTTCTTAATGTCTCTCCCTTATTGTTTATTGAGCAAGTAGTGATAACTGATTATCACCGCATGGTAACGAACTCTTCAGCCGAGCTAGGATGGATACCGACAGTAGCATCAAAATTTGCTTTGGTAGCACCCATTTTGATTGCGATCGCAATTCCCTGAATGATCTCTGCCGCATTCGTTCCTACCATGTGCGCTCCCAGCACCTTATCAGTGTTCTTATCAACCACCAATTTCATCATGGTTTTTTCTTCTTTACCAGCTAAGCTGTAGTACATGGGACGGAAGCGACTGCGATAAATTTCCACTGCAGCACCATATTTTTCTCGGGCTTCCACTTCTGTCAAACCCACTGTAGCCGCTTCGGGATTCGTAAAAATTGCGGTTGGGATATTTTCATAACTCATAATACGAGACTTACCACCAAATACAGTATCTGCAAAGGCTCGACCTTCATTAATAGCTACAGGAGTTAAATTAATATTGTTTGTACAATCTCCCACTGCATAGATATTTTCTTCTATTGTTTGACTGTATTTATCAACAACAACTGCTCCATTATGAAGCTTAACTTTGGTGTTTTCCAAACCCAGATTTTGTGTATTTGGTTTGCGACCAAGAGCAGCTAAACTGACAGTATCCACAACAACTATCTCTTCAGGCTCGCCATCTTTGCAAACTGCGACTTTAATTCCTTCTGCATCTTTCTGAATAGTAATTAGTCGGATTTTATTGAGAATTCTAATCCCGTGATTAATCATCCCTTGCTGAATTGCAGTCTGCAAATCCTGATCAAAACCACGCAGAATTGTTTCACTGCGTGTTATTTGAGTGACTTCTGTTCCCAGTCCGTTCATGATGGAAGCAAATTCTGAGCCGATGTAACCTCCCCCCAAAATTACCATGCGTTCGGGCTGTTTTTGAAGATGGAAAATATCATCAGAGGTAATAGCGTGTTCAATTCCTAAAATGTTGGGTTTAATAGGATAGCCACCAACGGCAATCAATATCTTATCTGCTGTTAGTTGACGATCACCAACTAAAATTGTATGCGCATCAACGACTTTTCCATATCCTTGGAATACCTCAACTTTGGAATTATCAAGCATTTTTTGATAAACTCCATTGAGGCGAATGACTTCATTGTTGACTGTAGTGATCATCTTTTCCCAATCTAGAGAACTCTGGACAGCACTCCAGCCATATCCTTTGGCATCCGAAAATAGCTCAGGAAAATGAGAAGCATAAACCATGAGTTTTTTAGGGACGCAGCCACGATTAACGCAGGTTCCCCCTAGTCGATCAAACTCAGCAATTCCTACCTTAGCTTCGTATTCTGCGGCACGTCTAGCAGTCGCAATACCACCAGAACCAGCACCAATTATAAATAAGTCAAAATCGTAGGTCATATTAATTTTAGATTTTAGATTTTGGATTATATATTAAATAATTTGCTTAAATCTTAAATATTTATACTCTCGGTTAAAAATGGGGAGATTTGGAAACAGGGATATCGGGAGCATAATATATGTTTCTGCCCCCTACCTTCAATCACTAATTATACACTTTCTTCAATCACTAGTTACACACTTTTGAGGTAGTTGAACATGGTATCTGCATCTGAAACTTGAAAGGGATCCGTGGGACAGTTATCCTCAAGACCTGGCTCAATGAACATCTTTTCAATTTTGCCATCATTTACTACCATTGAGTAGTGCCAAGAACGCATTCCAAAGCCCAGGTTAGATTTATCAACTAACATTCCCATTTTACGAGTAAATTCGCCATTGCCATCAGGTAATAAAAAGACGTTCTCAACCCCTTGTTGTTTACCCCATTGCTACATAACAAAAGCATAATTTACAGATATACAAATAATGCTATCTACTCCCAATGCTTGAAATTCTTTGTAGAGTTCTTCATAGCGGGGTAGATGTGAGGTGGAACAGGTCGGAGTAAAAGCTCAAGGTAATGAAAACACAACTACACGCTTGCCAGCAAAAAGTTCTTCTGTGGTGTGATCTTGCCACCGAAAAGGGTTGGGTCTACCAATGGACTCGTCACGGACACGGGTTTTGAAGACGACGCTAGGAACGGTTGCGATCACAGCCATATTGACCTCTTAAATTTTGATGTATGAAATTATGTTTACTTTCTTCTAAGAAATCTCAGAATAATTCTTATTTGAGAAATAATCAATAGAGATAAATACTTATTTAATTGATGAAATTAAATATTTTGTTAATTTGTGAATATGATAACCTCTAAAGAGGTTAAAAATTTCTAAGTAAACCTACAATCATGCAGGAACAAGCAAACACAATTATTCAAACCTTAAGATCTAAGGGCTTGAGGGTTACTCCTCAGCGGTTTGCGGTCTATGCAAATTTGTTATCACGCATAGATCACCCAACAGTTGAGCAAATCCTGACCGATTTAAATAAAGATTTTCCTGTTTCTTCCCAAGCGACGATCTATAGTTCTCTACAAGCCCTTAGAGAGGTGGGACTGGTACGGGAGGTATTACTAGAAGAAGGAGTATCTCGTTATGATGCAAATGTTCAACTCCATCATCATTTCTGCTGTCAGCGTTGTGGTGCGATTGAAGATATAGCCTGGGATACATTCAAATGTATTGAGCTTAGAAATTTGCGTCCTGGTTTGCATGGAGAAACCTATGAAGTGACAGTTCAGGGTTTGTGTGATGCCTGTGGCGAAGGCAGCAATAGCCGTAATGAAGAGGTGAAAGTTGATAGTGAACAGACTGATAACTGATAACTATTTGTGATCTGCATCACCTGTTTAGTACTGTTCTTATCACCAAAAAGATCGATAATTCTCACAACTATTTGACTAAGTCAATCACTCCAAAGGTAGAGATTCTAGGGGATCATAATATTATGAAGTTCAAGGACAACCCTCATGCGCCACATCCAAATTCTTCCTGGTCCTGTTTCAGAAAACATCGGGACCTCTGCTGGTAGTAGAGTTTTGACTTTAGCCGATCGCTACGGACTGATGGCAGCTATTTTAGACGAGTTTATAAATGAAGAAGAAGAAGCCCTCAATAGACTATTACGTCATGTGATTAGAGGTCGGATTCAGATAATAGACTAAATTTTCTGTGATAGCTAAATATTTATCGCCAAATATTATGATGATTATTTATATCTTTAACAGCAGATTGCAGATAGAGGTACAGAATCTAAATTGAAACCTAGTACCGCCATGAGTTCAAAATGCTTCTTTCAGAAGAGCTACGCTAACAAAATAGTGCTTGCAGTAGCCTGCACCAATAAAATTAAAAATGTTACAGTGTAATCTCTTCAGAGATTTGGAATGGTTGGTTTATTTACCCCGTACTGTACTAGACAGCAAGAGAGTTTTACTTCTAACTCCTTACTCCTGCTGTAATTTTAGTGATGAATAGAGGGCGCAGGGCTTTTTATAAGTCAAAAATAAGGTATTTTTTCCCATACACCCTATACCCTAAACTTGGGAATCTTCAACTTGACCAACGCGACGAATGTTAAGAATATCACTCATTTTCTTAATTTGCACAAACAAGTGTTCTAATTGAGAACGATCACGGATATCAATTCCCAAATCCATCAGTGCCGGTTGTCCCAAAGCTGTTTTTACATTAGCATGGCGCACATTTATACCTTGGTCGCTCAACCGCGATAAAATATCCTTCAATATTCCCACTCTATCAAGAGTCTCAATTTGAATATCCACCGGATAAGTGTGAGGACGAGTGCTATTTTCTATGGCAGTATTCCATCTTACTGGTACTAGTCGCTCACATTCCACATTATCCACATTATGACATCCTTGACAATGAATGGATATACCTCTTCCCCGGGTTACTACACCTATAATTGCCTCTCCAGGAATCGGCGTACAACATCCAGCTATATGATAAACCAAACCTTCCACACCAATAATAGGTGAATCACTAGCACGAGAAGTAATTGGTGGTGTATCTCGCGACGTTTTGGATGTTGACTCCTTGGGTATAAATGGGATAACATCAGCCATCGGTTGTTGTGTTTTCACCACATCCCGCCAGCGATTTAACACCAAGTTTAAAGTAATTTCTCCATAACCTAAACCTGCTAGTAAATCTTCCACACTGTGATAATTGCACTTTTCAGCTACAGTATGCATTGCATTTGATTTCAGCAAGTGATCAAAACCAGTTTTACCAAGTTCCTTCTCTAATAGATCTCGTCCTCGTGACACATTTTCTTCCCGGCGCGATCGCTTGTACCATTGTTTGATACGATATTTCGCAGCCGAAGTCCTGACAAAATTTAACCAATCCAAACTAGGATGGCTATTCTTTTGAGTAATAATATCAACAATATCGCCATTTTGTAATCGCGTTGATAATGGCACAATGCGGCCATTGACCCGTGCCCCTGCACAATGATTTCCCACCTCTGTATGAATTCGATAAGCAAAATCTATACTCGTAGATCCGGGACTTAGAGGAACAACATCCCCCTTTGGGGTGAAGACATAAACATCATCTTCAAATAGATTGTCTTTAACACTATCTAGGTATTCTTGAGCATCTTTTAAATCACTTTGCCAATCTAATAGTTGGCGCAACCAAGTAAACTTCTCATTTGTTCCTGTTAATTGGCTATTGGTGGAACCTCCGGTTTCTTTATACTTCCAATGTGCAGCAATCCCATACTCAGCAACATGATGCATTTCCATTGTCCGAATTTGCACTTCCAAAGGGCGACCAGTCAAACCAATGACCCCAGTATGCAAGGATTGGTAACGGTTAGGTTTGGGCAGACCAATGTAATCTTTAAATCTTCCTGGTATAGGACGAAACGTATCATGAACAACAGCCAACGCTCGATAGCATTCTTCATTAGTTTGCACAATAATTCGCAGTGCAGCCAAATCATAAATTTCATGAAATTCTTTTTGCTGACGATGCATTTTTTGATAAATGCTATAAAGATGTTTGGGGCGACCGCTGATATCCAAACATTGAATTCCCGCCTGTTGCATTCGTTTGCGCAACACTTCCGTAGCTTTGGCCAATTTTTCTTCCCGCGCGGTTCGTTTTTCAGAAACGTGCTGCTGAATTTCTCGGAAAGCATCAGGTTCCAAATACTTAAATGCCAAATCTTCCAATTCCCATTTAACCCGCCAAATCCCCAAACGATTAGCTAAAGGTGCAAAGATATCTCGTGTTTCCTGGGCGCTACGGCGACGGCTAGCTTCTGACATATACTGCAAGGTTCGCATATTATGCAAACGGTCTGCCAACTTCACTACAATTACCCGAATATCCTGCGCCATGGCCAAAAACATTCGCCGGAAATTTTCTGCTTGGGTTTCAGTTTTACTGGTGAAATTGATTTTAGAAAGCTTGGTGACACCTTCTACCAATTGTCTGACTTCAGCCCCAAAATGCTCTTCTATTTCTTCAATTGTGACTTCTGTATCTTCGACTACATCATGAAGAAATCCAGCTCCTATCATAGCAGGACTTCCTCCCAAATCACGCAGCAATCCAGCTACAGCTACTGGATGAGCTATATAAGCTTCTCCAGATTTGCGGTACTGACCTTGATGCAGTTGATAGGCAAATTGAAAAGCATGACAAATCAAAGCAATATCGCTATGTGTTCGGTCATCTTCCGCTGCGCTGCTCTTTGCTGATGTTTCTCGTAAATATTTCTTGAGCCATTCCGGAAGACTGACATCAACTGAGGAATCAAGAAGTAAACTGCTCATACAAGAGAAAAGATAAATTTTCGGTGGATAATAGAGATATAGACGAAAATTACAGCATCGTCAAAAGAAGATGCTGCCCCACATACGGGTAAGAAAAAGAGTGTGAGGATGACTTTCTAATTGCCTGTGATCATCATCGATTGATTAAGGGTGTTGAGGCATATAAAACAGAATATCCATAGATGAAAAACAAGGCCTCAGAGAATAATTCGAGGCTTATAGTTTGATTCAGTCCCTGAAAGAGTTTTTTGTAAAAGAAAATTTTCTTGACATTAATAGTTGCTAATTATATTGGACAAATATCCAGTTAATTAGTTTGGAGGTCTTATCTTCACAGGATGAACTATAACAACCTCTATCCCTTGGCTAAAAGCTGTTGGGAATTTTTGTAGATTTTCACTTTCCACAAGTCAATTCTGTTACATTAACATTGAACTTAGGACTCAATAAATGCCACCAGTGGTTTTTTGACAACAGAACTCATTAACTGATGTTAGCTGATTTGATGTAATATGTCTAATGTCTAGGAAAGCAATGAGGTTTTGCAAAACTAACAGGAGGTAGGAGTTAGAAGAAGGAGTTCAGGAGTATGGCTTATGCGGCGCTATACTATCAGGAGTTAGGAGTTATGTCTCAGTATCTTGAAAAATATCAAGAATTTGCCACATTACTGGAGCAATTCCGGTCTGATGTCACCCAAAACCAAATAAATACTCCTCTTTTACGGCAGCGTCTACGTGAGTTGCAGCAATGGTTTATCCAGCAAGTTGTGCCTATATGTGATCTGGACTGGCGAGAACAATCTTATCAGACGGAGATGAGTAAGCAACTGCGATTGTTGGAAATAGATGTGATGTTTTTCCAAGGTGCAAGGCAGTCTGTAACGTCAGAGGCAAGACTTAAAAACATTAGTGATCGCCTCACTACTCTAATTAAATATTGCCATACCATACTCCAATCGGAAGCACCAGAAGGTTGAATTCACTGATTATTTATCAGTTATTCAGTTGTCATTGGTAATTATTAATTCTCTCGCTTGCTCGCAATCACGAATCACCTATTATAATATGAACTAAGCTGGAAATATACAAACTATGCCACAGGACTTATCACCCCTTTGGATATCGCTGAAAACTTCATTTCTAGCGACTTTCATCACATCCTTTTTAGGTATTGGTGCTGCTTACTGGATGTTGGGATATACAGGTAAAGGCAGATCTATCATAGAGGGTATTTTTGTCGTACCGTTGATTTTACCACCTACAGTTGTTGGTTTTTTGTTGTTGCTATTTTTCGGTAACAATGGTCCGGTTGGTAAATTGATGGAACCATTTAATCTCACAATAGTTTTTACTTGGTATGGTGCAGCTATAGCTGCAACTGTGGTTTCATTCCCGTTAATGTATAAAACTGCATTGGGATCTTTTGAACAAATTGATGCTAATTTGTTGCGTGTGGCTAGAACTTTAGGTGCTAAGGAATTAACAATATTTTGGCGGATTAGTTTACCTTTAGCTTTTCCTGGCATTTTAGCAGGTGTAACATTAGCTTTTGCCCGTGCTTTGGGTGAATTTGGAGCAACTTTGATGTTAGCTGGTAACATTCCTGGACAAACGCAGAATATACCGATGGCAATATATTTTGCTGTGGAAGCTGGGGATATGTATGAAGCTTGGTTTTGGGCGATCTCAATTGTGGTGATCTCTCTATCAGGGATTATTCTAACTAACTTATGGCAAGAAAAAAAACATAAATGTAGAAGCATAAATAACGAAATAAATAAACAAATAGGACCAGAAAATCAATCCTTTCTTGTACTTTCCAAATCTTCTGCATCTGGCTTATTTATAGATATTGAAAAAGAACTGGCAAGTTTTCATCTACAAGTAGCTTTTAATACAGATAGTCAACCACTAGGATTATTGGGTGCTTCTGGTGCAGGAAAAAGTATGATTCTCCGTTGCATTGCGGGGATAGAAACACCGACAAAAGGAACAATTGTATTAAATAATAAAGTTTTATTTGATTCAAACAAAGGAATTGATGTTCCTGTTCGGAATCGTCGCATTGGATTTTTATTCCAGAATTATGCTTTATTTCCACATCTAAATGTGGCGCAAAATATCGCCTTTGGTTTACCGAAAGAATTATCTTATGGAAATCTGAAGTTAGAGGTGGAAAAACAATTAATAGCAATGGAATTGCAGGGATTAGGCGATCACTATCCTCACCAACTTTCTGGAGGACAACAACAACGAGTGGCTTTAGCTAGGGCCTTGGCAAGTCAACCAGAAGGATTGCTCTTAGATGAGCCATTTTCAGCCCTTGATACACATCTACGCAGTCAGTTAGAACAACAGATGACAGAAACTTTGACTGATTATTCAGGTGTGACTTTATTTGTCACTCATAATATGGAAGAAGCGTATCGGCTTTGTCCCAATTTATTAGTTTTAGAAAATGGTAAAGAAGTTCATTATGGTTCTAGATATGAGATATTTCAGCAGCCTGCTACTATGAATGTGGCTAAAATAACTGGATGTAAAAACTTTTCTCGTGCTGTTTGTATATCATCCCAACAGCTAGAAGCCATTGATTGGAATTGTACTCTCCAAGTTGTAGAATCAATTCCTAATAAATTATCTCATATTGGGATTCGCGCCCATCAAATTGTTTTCACCAATGACCCATACCAGGAAAATACTTTTCCCTGTTGGTTAGCCAGAACCAGTGAAACACCTCACCGCATGACCTTATTTTTAAAGTTGCATTCTCCCGCTCAAAATGTTTATGATCATAACTTGCAAGCTGAAGTTTATAAGGAAAAATGGGTGACAATTAAAGACTTACCTTTTCCTTGGTATGTACATTTAGAACCTTTACGGTTGATGTTAATGGAATAGTATAGTCTCGTCGCTTCGCTTTGAATTTTGAGTTGGTATTATTTTCCAGGTGTAAACAATAAATAAAATAACTGTCCATCACTAACTTTAACACCAGCGTACTCACCTAAGATTTTACCAGTACCTAAATAATAATCTACCCTACCAGTACCTTTAATTACACCTCCTTTACTTTATCTTAGGCTAATACATAAGGGTAAATAGTCGATAAATATGCAGTAAATAAAATCGTACCTTAACTATACTTTCCCAACTGATTGATAAAATACAAACTCTTTTTCGATCGCTGTGTGTAATTCTTGAGCAGAATTAGTAGATAATACTAATTATCTGAATCTTTGAAAGCTTTGATAAACACCCTCTCTTGTAATTCCTGGGATTTTATATTTGGGATTTTATATTTCTGATAACCAGTCCCAGTATGATCAGTTTCCAAATATTTTCAACTTTGGTTAATATATTTTATTATAGCTTTTAATAAAGCTTTTCTGTCTGTTATTTCATCCTGTTCATTACAATAAATTCTCCCATCTAAACTAGACAGATCCTTTTGATAAAAAGTAATAGGAATTCTTTGGAAAAGTACAGGTGAATTTTTGGTATCTTCGGTTTTTAAAGCAAATGGTAAATCCCATTTTGTGATTTGAAATTCTGGAGAAAAGATGTCTTTATTTTTTAATAATAGCATTTTCAAGAGAAAATTGTGTAAAAATCGCTAAGCTGAGAGTTGCGTCAAATATCTTGTTCATGAAACTAATAGAGGATTTCAGTAGTTAGGAGGGAGAATAAGAAAGAAGGAGTTACGACTTTTTTTAATTTATCTGCTCCGAATTATGAATTTATTCATTCATATTATGGTAGGTAGCAACAGCAGAAGGTGAAATGCGATTTAAGTAACGGAAAATCCAATATTTGAATATAGTATCTAAAATTACGGGAAATGTAGCAATGAATAAAAAGATAAAATCCCTATTAGCAGGTAATCCCCAGTGTCGTGATAAACCTTCCAGAATTACTTCCCAACCGTGAGGAGAGTGAAAGCCGACAAATACATCAGTAAACAATATAATAATAAATGCTTTGGCGCTATCACTCAATCCATATACTATATGATCAAAGAAATCTTTTAGAACGGAAATAGAAGACTTACTGATAAGTAACAGCCAGATGAAAGTAGCTACGGAAAAAATATCTGCAAATACATTTTTAATCGCATTAGAACTTTCACTCCAAAACTCCTCTGCTATTTCTTGTGCTTTCTCTTTCATCTGGTGTTCTAGAACTTCAGGTGATAGCGTTGGGGTATTAGTAATTAAGTTTTCAAATTTTATTCTTTCTTCAAATCTTTGCAGTTCTACAAGTGCTTCTTCTTCCATTTCTACATTGAGAAAGACTTCCACTGCTTCTGCACTTCTAAAATGCTCAACTAAAGGACCGATAAATACAGCTTTAGCTATTTGATGAGTTAGCAGTGGTATGATTATGAGTAATAAAATAAAGCGAATAGAGATAATTGTTCTTTTTTGTGTTTGTCGAAAAGTTTTCACTACGTCATGTTCAGAATTTGGATCTAATTCAGACTGTAGACGAGTAATGGTGGTTAAAATCGAACGAGGTAAAACTCCTGTAGTATCAGTTTTACCTCTGGGTTTTTTGTCGTTGCTCTGAACTGGGAATATTGGTGTATTTAGTTGGGTAATTATCTGATTTTCGGCTACAATATTAGGTGAAGACAATAAATTTGTAGAAGTTTTTTCTAAATCGTCATTTGTATATTTGGTAATAACGTGATCAATAAATCCTAGCTTTTCTAAAACTAAAACTGGAGTTGGATATTCTATGCCTGTTTTAGCAGCTGCTTGTTGTTTAGATTCATTAGAAAACCAACGACTGGCCTTAAATTCCGTGAGCCGCATCCGAGTATTTTTTAATAATTTCTTTAATTCTGTATAAAAATAATCCATGACACTACTACTGTACATAGCAGAGTCTGGGCATATTTTTTGACCATTAAAGTGCTTATCTTCGATTTGTTTAATTTTCAAAGCTGATTGATAAGCTTCATTTAAAGAGCGTTCTGGTGTCAGCAAGTACCATCTGTAAGCAGCTAATGAAAGCGAGTATATTTTTTGACCAAGTACAGAGTTTCTCATCGCCGATGATCATTTCACATAGTTTGGTGATTATGGAACTTAAGCTAACGCAAAAGTTATACTAACAACTATATAAGGAGTTTTTTTGTGTTTTTGGATTCTATTTGGATTGTCGGTAGTAGCCGCAGCGGTAAGACGACTCGTTTAGCTGAGCAGTTTTGTCATTGGGTACAAATTAGCAATCAACATATAGAAGTATTTTATACGAAAAATCAAAATAATAAAAAGGCTAAAAAGTCAATTAAAACCGCAAATCTCCAACAAACAGAACCAGGAGTTTTGATTTTAGCCTCTAATGATCATAATCGCCGTATCTTAAGTGATAATATTGTGGCTTTGACTTCAGGAAAATCCCCAATTCGTGCTAAGACGACTTTGGGGTTTATTCAGGATGAGGTGATTTTATTTTGGCCGTTATTAATTAAAAATTTACGAATTAAAGCAAAATTTCCGGTCAGATTACGCCCAGAAACTGAGCAAGAATTAGCAACCAAATTGTGGCGTTCTCAATTAGATGCTGAAACTGTGCAACATGCAGGTGTGAATGAGTATCGCCTAGTTAGGCGGATATTAGATTTGTGGCAACTAGCAGCTTATGGTGGTTTAATTTGTGAAGATATTGCGAGGATTTTGGCAACAGGTTTAGAGGGAAATAGCAGGAATTTAGAACCAGAATTTTTAGGTTCTTTGCTGTTAGATTGGCGTAATTGGTGTTTAGAAAGGGGATTTTTGAGTTATGGACTGATAACAGAACTATACAATCAGCATTTATTAACTAATGGTGATTATCAGGAAAGACTGATGCGACGTTATCAAAGAGTTATAGCAGATGATGTGGATGAATATCCAGCCATAGCCCGTAATTTGTTTGAGTTTCTGTTAGATAATGGTGCGGTTGGGGCATTTAGTTATAATCCAAAAGGGTCAGTGCGCTGGGGTTTAGGTGCAGATCCCAAATATTTAGAAGGGTTAGCAAGGCGTTGTCAGGTAGAAAATTTAGTCAGTCCGCGACAAAATAGCCTGGGCTATCGACTAACTACACAGATACTAGAGTTAGTAACTGAACCAATGGTGATGTTGAGCTTACCAAAGTCTGTCGAGTTGATTCAAACTCCTTCACGGGCTCAACTCTTGAAAAAAACAGCAGAAGAGATTATTCAAGCGATAAAATCGGGAATGGTGGAGCAGGAAGAAGTGGCAATTATTGCACCAGGATTAGATGCGATCGCACGTTATACTTTCATGGAGATATTAACTAAACAAAATATTCGCGTCGAATCTCTCAATGACCAACGCCCCTTAATTAGTTCACCAGCTATTAGAGCTTTACTCACCTTATTAGCTTTAGTTTACCCTGGCTTGGGACGGCTTGTAGACCGGGATGAAGTTGCAGAGATGTTAGTGGTATTGAGTTGGAGTAACAGCCATGATGGAGAGTTATTAACTTGGCAAGACGGAGAGAAAAAAGAATTCCCACAACCGAAGATTGATCCTGTACGTGCTGGTTTAATTGCAGATTACTGTTTTGTACCACATCCAGACAACCCGCACCTACTAGAAGTGAGAACCTTTGAACGCTGGGATAGAATTGGCTACGTGGCTAGTCAAGCCTATGGAGATATTTTTCAGTGGATTGAAAAACAGCGATACCTACTGGGATCAGCACAAGAACAACATCTTATCCCTACTCCCATTTCTCTATTATATTTAGCAATTCAAAATTTTTTCTGTAAAAATAGCAATCCCCAATATCAACAACTAGCAGCAATACGAGAACTATTAGAAACCGCCCAACATTACTGGGAAGTAGATACAAGATTAAAAGAAACTGACTTACAACCACCGGAACTTACCAATGTGATCGCCGAATTTATTCAGCTCCTTCGCCGTGGTACAATTACGGCCAACCCTTATCCCTTATGTCCCATTGGGAATACCAGAAAAGCCGTCACCTTAGCAACCATCTTCCAATACCGTGCTAGTCATATAAATCACAAATGGCATTTTTGGTTAGATGCAGGTTCACCCCTCTGGGCTAAAGGCGGTGCAGCCACTTTATACGGTGCGACTTTATTCTTGCAAGATAGATTAGGCGAACCTTGGACAGCAGCCAATGAACAAAAAGCAGAAACACAAAGATTACACCGCATCATAGCAGATTTACTGGCGCGTGTTGGGGAAAAAATTTTTTTATGTCACAGTAATTTAGCAGTAAATGGACAGGAACAAATGGGTCCCCTATTACCTTTAGTTCATGCTTGTGGGACGGTTAATATTTTCTAAATGATTACCTCAATTTAACCTTGAATTTGTTGAATCAAGATAATTGCAATTAGCTAAAAATGCTTGTTCAATGACAGATAATTTCGACTAAGTACGAACTTACTGCTATTGGGACAGCCATTCGTGTTTCTAGTCGTCCTCCGACAACAAGGCCTTTTACTAGTGATTTAAGTGGACAGGAATTTTGGCAACTGCGTCAAGCTTGATATTGGCCAAAATGATTGGTATTTGGTGCTTGTTCTTATGATGTACATAGCGATCATACTACCCACACCTGAATTAATAGCTCTATTTGGAATCGTCTTTTTGTCCAAGGTAGATGCAACTAAGAATTAACACAGCTTACCCAGGGCTTTCAAAATACACAGGAATTAGCAGTCATGCGACTTCCAGAATAAATCCAACAATTGGGAGCTAAAGGTGCAGTAGGAATGCACATCGAAAAAAGCGAATACATCATCACCTAAAACCTAGATTCCGCGCTTCATTTCGTAGTACATATAAAAGTCTAAAGAAATAGACAATACAATAAAAACTGTCAACAACTTGGAACTCGTAAGTTTTGACAACAAATTCAGGATAAAAGAGGAGAAGATGAATGCTAAAGATAGTGGATTAAATAACCTTTAACTCTGATTTAGGGGTGTAATCCTATTGGGGCAAGAATTAATCAACAACAATCTTCAAATTTGATTTGAAGTCAAGAACCACTTTTCAGCTGGTTTGATAGGTGTTATAGAGAATGGTCCTCAAGAGTTTGAGTCGAGTTCGGGTG